>LSQX01081888.1_pt1 | contig 24594 bp, 19 predicted proteins | sample 654561 | NCBI WGS metagenome assembly LSQX01 (sample SAMN04489861, study PRJNA283612) | anaerobic digester metagenome | isolation source: 4 biogas reactors fed with cattle manure at either 37C or 55C with and... | place: Denmark: Kongens Lyngby | collected 2014
GGACTGACCGGGCAGGGATATCCTCTGGTGGACAATGTGCCGACCATTGGGGACCTTATCTTTTATGCCGTTTCTCGGGTGCTTCTCTGTCATCCGGCCAGCAATGCCCATTATGATGATGAGAAGATGACCTATTTCCGGCATGTCCATCTCGGCGTAGCCGTGGACACGCCCCGGGGCCTGATGGTGCCGACGGTGTTCTATGCCGATCAGCTATCTTTAAGCCAGCTTTCCGCGCAGGTCAAGGCGCTGGCCGAAGAATGCCGGACCGGAACCATCAATCCGGACAAGCTCAAGGGCGGTACATTTACGGTTAGCAATCTGGGATCTTTTGGAATTGAATCGTTCACTCCGATTATTAATCCCCCTCAAACCTGCATTCTCGGCGTCAATACCGTCACTACCCGCGTCCGGGAAAAGGATGGCCGGCTGCAGAGCTATCCGGCGATGACCCTTTCGCTTACCTACGATCATCGGGCCATTGATGGCGCGCCGGCTTCACGCTTGTTGCAGGATCTGGTTCGTACTCTGGAAAATTTTCCTGTTTTACTGATGCAGGGAGGGCTTACCCATGTTTGATCTGATTGTACTTGGCGGAGGACCCGGAGGCTATCTGGCCGCTGACCGGGCAGGAAGCGCCGGTTTGTCGGTGCTGCTGATCGAAAAAAACAAACTGGGCGGTGTTTGTCTGAACGAAGGGTGCATTCCCTCGAAGACATTCCTGCACAGCGCCAAGGTTTTTGATCATGCCGCGCGAGGCGAGGTTTTCGGCGTATTTACCGAAAATCCCCGTCTGGATCAGGCTGCGGTCGTGGCCCGGAAAAACAAAGTGGTCCGAACCTTGGTTGCCGGTGTCGGTCAAACGTTGAAAAGCAGCAAGGTCACGGTCAAGAACGGTACCGGTATCATTCTGGGTCGTGAAAACCGCCAGATCCGAGTGCAATGCGGCGAGGAGGTTTTCACAAGCCGGCACCTGATTATCGCGACCGGATCCGAAACGGTGATCCCTCCCATTGACGGTGTGAAAGAAGGCTTGGAAAGCAAAAGCGTGCTGACCAACCGAGAGATCTTGGATCTTCAAGTTATTCCGGAACATTTGGTTGTCATCGGCGGCGGCGTCATCGGATTGGAAATGGCCGGCTATTTCCGGACCTGTGGCTCTCAAGTCACGGTTGTCGAGATGCTGGATCATATCGCCGGTGCGGCCGACCGTGAAATGGCGGATCTTTTACAAAAAGACTACGAGAGGAAAGGCATCGAGTTTCACTTGAATTGTCAGGTGACCAATATCAAACCCGGCTCGGTTGAATTTACCGATTCGGGTGAAACCAGATCCGTGGACGCCGATTACACCCTGCTTAGCGTCGGCCGTCGGCCGGTAGTCCGTGGTTTCGGGTTGGAAAATCTCGGAGTGCTGGTTGAAGGCGGACGAATTGTCACGGATGCTCAGGGCAGAACCAATGTTTCCGGAGTGTTTGCGGTCGGCGATGTCAACGGTGTCTGGATGCTGGCCCATGCGGCATATCGCGAAGCCGAGGTGGCGGTTAACACTATTTTGGGCAAGAAAGATTTCATGCGCTACCAAGCCATGCCGTCTGTTATTTATACAAATCCGGAAATGGCTTTTGTCGGCGAAACCGAGCAGACCTGCCAAGACAAGGGCATCAAATACAAGAAGGTGACGCTGCCCATGAACTACAGCGGCCGTTATCTGGCCGAGAACGATCGAGGTCAGGGCCGGATCAAGCTTTTGATCGATTCCGATCGGGAATATCTGCTTGGCTGTCATGTCATTGGCAGCTATGCTTCCGAAATCATCATGTCCGCCGGCATTCTGATCGAAACGCAGATGCGGATCGCCGACATCAAGGAATTGATTTTCCCTCATCCCACCGTCGCTGAAATCATCCGCGAAGCCGTTTTTCAAGTCTGAGGAGGATAAAAACCATGACCAAACACTTGCTTGTCAGTCCGGAGGATGTCCGGCAGCCGGGCTGGATCAAATTTCAGGATATTCCGGTCAATCAATACCAAAAATCGGTTGAGGACGAAAAAGACCGATACAGCAAAGAAGATTTCCTTCGGATTTATCGCTATATGCGTTTGATCCGTGAGTTTGAAACCATGCTTTATTCAATCAAAACAACCAATACGTACAACGGGTTGGAATACAACAATCCCGGCCCGGCTCATCTTTCCCTCGGACAGGAGGCCGCCGCGGTCGGTCAGGCGTATCTGTTGACGCCCGACGACTATATCTTCGGCTCACATCGGAGTCATGGCGAAATTCTTGCCAAAGGCCTTTCGGCCATACATCAGATGAAGGAAGAGGATCTGCTGGCCGTGATGGAAAACTTCCTCGATGGCGCCGCCTACAAAGTGGTGGAAAAAGCCAACCAAGGCCGCGACCTGTCGGTTCGGCAGCTGGCGGTCGAGTTTTTGGTCTACGGTGTTTTGGCGGAAATATTCGCCAAAGAGACCGGCTTTCATAAAGGCTTGGGAGGGTCCATGCACGCTTTTTTCCTGCCGTTCGGCATTTATCCCAACAATGCCATCGTGGGCGGTTCCGGTGACATCTCGGTGGGTGCGGCGCTCTATAAGAAAATCAATCGCAAACCCGGCGTCGTGATCTGCAACATCGGCGATGGTTCGCTGGGTTGCGGCCCGGTCTGGGAAGGCATGATGCTGTCGGCAATGGATCAGTTCCGCACCCTGTGGGATGACGACATGAAGGGCGGATTGCCCCTGATCTTTAATATTATGAATAACCAGTACGCCATGGGCGGCCAGACCCGCGGCGAAACCATGGGGTATGATTTTGTGGCTCGGATCGGCGCCGGTGTCAATCCGGAACAAATGCACGCCGAACGCATCGACGGCTATAATCCGCTGGCGGTCATCGACGCAATGTCCAGAAAATTGAAAATTCTTGCCGAAAAACGCGGCCCTGTTCTGCTGGACGTCGTGACCTACCGTCACTCCGGACATTCTCCCTCGGATGCCGATTCGTATCGAACCAATGAGGAAAAAGAACTCTGGCAGCAGGCCGATTCGATCGCCAATTTCCGTTTGCAGCTGCTGTCTGCCGGCCTGCTTGACGAAGTTGATTTCGAAGCCGCGGACGAAGCCGTCATTCGTACCGTTACCGATGCGGTGCGCCTGGCTATCGATCCTGTTGTGTCGCCGCGTATGGACCTCAACAAGCAGCCGGATGCCATTGAAAAAATCATGCTGTCCAACCAACGGATCGTTCGGATGGAAGATCGTCCGGTTGATATGCTGCAGCCGAGGGAAGAAAATCCCCGCGTCCAGCAAATCGCCAGAAAGAGCCGCTTTGCCTACGATGAGAAGGGCGACCCGATTTCCAAAAACAGAGTTTTCCAACTGCGTGACGCGCTGTTTGAGGCCATTTTGGATAAATTTTATGAGGATCCTACTCTGGTAGCCTACGGTGAAGAAAATCGAGATTGGGGCGGTGCCTTTGCTGTTTATCGTGGTTTGACCGAGGCGGTACCCTATCATCGGCTTTTCAACTCGCCAATATCGGAGGGCGCCATCGTCGGTTCGGCGGTCGGCTACGCCATGTGCGGAGGACGCGCATTGGTGGAGCTGATGTATTGTGATTTTCTCGGCCGGGCGGGTGACGAGGTCTTCAACCAGCTGCCCAAATGGCAGGCGATGTCCGCCGGTATTCTCAAGATGCCTGTGGTTGTTCGTGTCTCGGTAGGTTCAAAATACGGCGCGCAGCATTCCCAAGACTGGACTTCTTTGGTTTCGCATATCCCGGGTCTCAAGGTTGTTTTTCCGGCGACACCGTATGACGCCAAAGGCTTGATGGCCAGCGCGCTTAATGGTACGGATCCGGTTATTTTCTTTGAAAGCCAGCGGATCTATGATATCGGCGAGATGTTCCACGAGGGTGGTGTGCCGGCTGAGTCATACGAAGTGCCGATCGGCGAACCCGACATCAAGAAAAAGGGCAAGGACCTGACCATCCTGACCATTGGCGCCACCCTGTACAGGGCTCTGGAAGCAGCGGAAAAATTCGCGGAACAGGGTATTGACGCAGAAGTCATTGATGCCAGGTCCATGGTGCCGTTTAACTATGATATCGTTGTTGAATCCGTGCGGAAAACAGGAAAGATCATTATCTCAGGCGATGCTTGTGAGCGAGGTTCCTACCTCAATGACATGGCCCGCAACATTAATGACCTTTGCTTTGATGACCTGGATGCTCCGGCCATTGTCCTGGGATCACGTAACTGGATTACTCCGGCTTTTGAGCTTGAAAACCATTTCTTCCCGCAAGCAGATTGGTTTGTCGATATTTTTCACGAGCGGATCCAGCCGATCGCCGGTTACAGCGCCAGTCACCTCATGACTGATGTCGAAATGATGCGGCGCAGCAGGTTGGGCGTTTAAGGATTGACTATAGACCACAAAGGCTGATCTATAGGAAGACATACAGGCGGTCCGGCGTTCATCGCCGGGCCGCCAGCCTTTTTTCTGACTGTTTGAGTACTTTTATGGTAGAATAATGCCAACAACAATGCAGGAGATAACCTATGCCAAGCAAGGCCGAGTATGATCTTATTGAAGCATTCAACGCACCCGCAACGTCACAGCGACTGGACGCTTTACGGCAGTGGCGGCAGCAGTTTGCATCCGTGATGACGGATGCCGTCGCCAACCGGGATGTGAACAACCACATCCACACGCAGTATTCTTTTTCACCCTATTCACCTACGAAAGCTGCCTGGATGGCCATGCAGGCCGGTCTGGCGACAGCAGGCATCATGGATCATGACACCATTGCCGGAGCCCGTGAGTTTATCGAAGCAGGACGCATTCTGGGTTTGCCCACAACCATTGGCGCTGAAAGCCGGGTCTCGTTCGCCGGAACACCCTTTGCCGGCCGCCGGATTAATAACCCGGATCAGGACACCATCGCTTATGTCACCATGCATGGCGTACCGCACAGCCAGATTGACGCGGTGGCAAATTGGTTTAAACCGGTTTTGCGTGCCCGCGGAAAGCGCAACCACCTGATGACCGAAAGGCTCAACGGTCTATTGCAGCCAGCCGGACTGACAATCGACTATGATCAGGATGTCATTCCGTTGTCCATGGCCCATGATGGCGGGCAGATAACTGAACGCCACCTCCTTTTTGCGGTCGCACAGCAGCTGATCAAACGTTTTGTTGAGCCCGCGCAGCTGTTGGCTTTCCTGGAAAACACACTGCGTGTTCCGGTGCGTTCCAAAACCAGAGAACAGCTGAGTGATCCTCATAATCCCCATCTGGCTTATGATTTACTGGGTGTTTTAAAAAGTGATCTGGTCGATAAATTCTATATTGAAGCAACTGATGAGTGTCCGCCGGTTTCTGAGCTGGTTGACTTTGCCAGCAGTCATGGCATCATTCTGGCGTATGCATATCTGGGTGATGTGACTGATTCGGTGACTGGCGACAAAAAAGCGCAGGCCTTTGAAGATGCTTATCTGGAAGATCTGATTTCGCACTTGAAAGACCTGGGCTTTCATGGTGTGACCTATATGCCATCACGCAATACCCGCGACCAGCTTTTACGCCTCAGATCACTGTGCGAGCGGTATGAGTTGTTCCAGATCAGTGGCGAGGATATCAATCAGCCTCGTCAAAAATTTGTCTGCGAAGCCATGCGTGATCCGCTCTTTGAAAATTTGTATGACGCAGCCTGGGCATTGATTGGTCATGAGCTCCTGGCTACAGAAAATCTGGAAAAGGGGCTGTTCGCCACGCCATCCTGCAAGGAAGAGCCAGCCCTTCCAAAGCGCGTCCGCTCTTTCCGTGACCTGGCAATGCGGCATTACCATTCCGAAACTTGAGGGCAACCTTTTGTAAACATGTAACCGCAGACTTTGCGGCCAAGGAGGATATCCCATGCAAAATGAAAAAATGATCCGTCAAAGTTATGAAGCAGCTGCTGCTGTTTATGCCCAGTACGGTGTAGATACAGACGCCGTTCTCCAGCAGCTCAAACAGCTACCCGTTTCCATGCACTGCTGGCAGGGTGATGATGTGACCGGTCTGGAGCGCACAGCAGGCGGTGTCTCCGGCGGAATCATGTCAACTGGGGCTTATCCCGGCAAGGCCCGGAATGGTGATGAACTGCGATCCGACCTTGATCTGGCGATGACGCTGATCCCTGGCAGGCAGAAAATCAATCTGCATGCCAGTTATGCAGAACTGGATGGCGAATCTGTTGACCGTGACGCCTATGAGACACGTCATTTTTCACGCTGGATCGCCTGGGCTAAAGAAAGAGGCGTAGCCCTTGATTTTAACCCTACCTGTTTCGGCCATCCCAAGGCTGCGGATAATCTGACCCTGTCCCATCCTGATGAATCAATCCGGCGCTTCTGGATTGATCACTGCAAAGCCTCCCGGCGCATTGCCGCGGATATCGGCAAAGAGCTGGGGCAGCCGGTTGTGAATAATATTTGGGTTCCTGACGGCATGAAAGACATGCCTGCCGACCGTTATGCCTATCGCCGTTTGCTTCGCGACTCACTTGATGAGATTCTGGCAGAACGTTATCCGGCTGAATATCTGCTGGACGCTGTTGAATGCAAGCTTTTTGGTGTCGGTGTGGAGAGTTACACAGTGGGGTCACACGAGTTCTATATGGGTTATGTCGCGCATGCCCGGGCGAATGGCTGCGATCATCTCATGCTGACTTTGGATATGGGCCATTTTCATCCGACAGAAACCATCGCTGACAAAATATCCTCACTCTTGCTCTTTAACCCGAAATTGCTGATCCATGTCAGCCGGGGTGTCAAATGGGACAGCGACCATGTCGTCATATCAGACGAACAGGTTTTTGATGTCATGCGCGAAATCAAACGGGCTAGTGGTTTTGGCCGTGTTTACCTGGCTACAGACTTTTTTGACGGTAGCATCAACCGGGTCGCCGCCTGGGTTATCGGCTTGCGGGCAACACAGAAAGCCATCCTGGCAGCTCTGCTGGAGCCGACAGAAAAACTAAAGGCACTGGAGCAGGCTGGCAGGTATACCGATCGGCTGGCCATGATGGAAGAAGCCCGGTCGCTGCCATATACAGCTGTCTGGGATCAATTTTGTGCTGCTGAAGGGGTTCCGGTCGGTGCTGACTGGCTTGACGCAGTCCATGCTTATGAAAATGAAGTCCTGAAGTTACGCCAATAAAGGTATGCCGAACAGCCCAGTCCGCCTGGCTGTCCCTGAGAACCGGAGGTTCATATGGAAAAGAACACATCATTCATAGAGCAGCACCAGAAAAGCCTGGACGCATTTGTCCGCTTGTCACGCGTTGCCGGCCGCCGTTCGGATTATGTACAGGGCGGCGGTGGCAATACATCATGCAAGCTTAACACGTCGCTCATGGCCATTAAAGCATCCGGCTTCCGTTTGGATCAGATTGATCTGGATAAAGCGTATGCTGTCGTTGATTATCAGCAGCTTCTTGATTTTTACGGCAAGACAGATCCGCGGACCCTGGCTGATGTGGAAAAAGAGGGTTCCGCCTGCGCCAGGTCAGCTACCCGGAATATCGCGGAACTGGCGGCGTTGCGGCCTTCTGTTGAAGCTGGTTTTCATTCACTTCTGGGTCGATTTGTCCTGCACACCCATCCTGTTTACGCGAATCTGGCTACTTGCTCGGTGGAAGGTTCGATGATCGCTGACCAGGTGCTGGATGGACTGGCTGAGAAGCACGTTTACATCCCTTATATCAACCCGGGTGCCCAGCTGACTTTCGCGGTGCAGCAGGCGATCCAGACTGAGATTCAGCGTTCAGGCCATAAACCGGCGATTTTATTCATGCAAAACCACGGCCTTGTCATTACGGGAGATGATGTGGATTACTGCCTGGCGCTGCATGATACAGTCAATGAACGAATCGCGCAGGCTTATTCAGTCTCCGCAGCAGATTGGCCGGAGGTTGCTGTCGAAGCAGTGGATACGCCAGCTGGCGAAGCCGGTCAGGTCTGGCGCTCCGCGACTCCCTGGCTGCGGGAAGCACTGCAGACAAAGGACTGGAATCTGAATATGCTTGCCACAGACGCGCTCTATCCCGATCAACTTGTTTATCTCGGCGGGCAGGTGGATGTTGCCGAGGAGGGGACAATGGCTGATATGCTGGGCAAGCAAGCGCCGAAAGACGGACCGTTAGCTCTAAAATGCACGATTTTCCGCGAAAATGGCGATGTACTCTATCGTTGTGGACGTAATGAAGCCCAGACCATCGAAGAAACGATTTGCGCGGTGCTGTTCATCAACAAGGTTGTACGCAGCTCTGGCCGGCGTCTTTGCACCATGAGCGAGGCCGGCCGTCAGTTTGTCAGCAACTGGGAAGGCGAACACTATCGCAGAAACATTGCCGCTCGCTGACTTTTGTGTTTATATCCCGTCTGACTGGCGGGTAAACGCTGTTGCGGGATGAAGAACGCAGGAGGTTGAACATGATGGTGAAGAAACAAGTACTCGCTTTTGATTTCGGCGCGTCAAGCGGACGTGCCATGCTGGGGCAGTTCGATGGTGAACGCATAGATTTGCAGGAGCTGCACCGTTTTCCCAACGATCCGGTTCAAGTTGGTGACACCCTTTATTGGGATGTGCTGCGGCTTTTTCATGAAATCAAGCAGGGCTTGCTTAAAGCTAAAAACTGCGGGAAGATTGACAGCCTGGGGATTGACACCTGGGGTGTTGACTTTGGACTGCTGGATCAGGATGGGCGTATTCTGGAAAACCCTGTCCACTATCGCGACAGCCGGACGAAGGGAGTCATGGACGAGGTCTTCCGGCTCATTCCCCGTGATGACCTCTATCAGCGTACCGGTACACAGTTTCTGCATTTCAACACCCTGTACCAGCTTTACGCGCTCAAGACAAAAAGACCGGAGCTGCTACGCCAGGCACGTTGCCTGCTTCATATGCCGGATCTGTTCCTCTATTTGCTGACCGGACACCGCCAGACAGAATTTACCATTGCCTCAACCGGACAGATGTTGAATCCTTACACTTGTGACTGGGATCATGAGCTGCTTGAACGTCTGGGCCTGCCGGCAGAAATATTATGCCCTGTTGTCCATCCCGGTCAGTCCGCAGCCGCACTATCACCGCAGATTTGCACAGAACTGGGCCTTGACCCCATACCTGCCATGGTTGTTACATCACATGACACAGCATCCGCGGTTGTGGCCGTTCCGTCGACACAGGACGATTTTGTTTATATCAGCAGCGGAACGTGGTCCCTAATGGGCATAGAAAGTAAAAAACCTTTGATTGACGACCAGACTTATGCCTTCAATTTCACCAATGAAGGTGGCTATAACCGTACAACACGTTTCCTCAAAAATATCATGGGCTTATGGCTGATTCAGGAATCACGCCGCCAGTGGATCAGGGAGGGTGCTACCGTGAGCTATGCCGATCTGGAACGGGAAGCCCTGGAATGCCCGCCATTTCGCTGCTTCATAGATCCCGACGAGGATGTCCTTGGTTTCCCGGGAGATATGCCGGAGCGAATCCGCACGCTGTGTCACAAGACCGGACAGCCTGTGCCGGAGAAGAGGGGCGAAGTCGTGCGCTGCATCTATGAGAGCCTGGCACTGAAATACCGTGTGACCAAGGATCAGATTGAAACCGTGACCGGTCGGAAGTACCCCGATCTGCATGTTGTCGGAGGCGGGACAAAAGATGGGTTGCTGTCCCAGTTTACCGCCAACGCGACGGGCAGCCGCGTGATTGCCGGCCCGATTGAAGCGACAGCCATGGGAAATATGGCTGTTCAGCTTCTGGCTCAGGGGGCTCTTCAGGATATCCGCGATGCACGGCGCGTGATAGCAGCATCATTCGATTTGAAACGGTACACACCGCAAAATGTTCCTGAATGGCAAGAGGCATTACAACGCTATAAAGCGATCTACCCCAGCCTGAAGTAAGCTGGACGGATGGTTTACGGCCCGGGCCTGGTCGGCTGTACTTGCTGCCGTCCGGCGTCCGGGTTTAGCATTCGTCCCTGAAATCATGTATTCAGCTTCATATGTTATGATTAATAAATGAAAAAAAGCTATACCGGCGGGGGGCCGCCGGTATAAAAAGGAGGGGGGTTATGAAGTAAGGGGATGCTTCTCTGAAGTGACTTCAGATTAACAGAGAAATGTATCGGGATCATGGTCTATTCGTTAATAAAATGTTAAGCGGATGCATGAATTTTGTCAGCCTTGCCTTCCGTTAAATGGAAAGCCGCAGACGACCATGGCAGCCGCAGAGGAGAACGGATGAAACTGGAAGGAAAATTATTTAAGGGGAATTTGCTTGTGCAGGTTGCTTCAGTAGAGCAGGTGGATCATGAAAACACTTTTACAGCGCAGCTGGAAAGCTGCCTTATCGCACTCTGCCGCACGCTGGACATACCGATCCCGATTTGGATGAAAAAAAACACCTGGGAGTTTGCCCGCTTTCACCAGACGATTTTTTTTGCCGAGCAGTTTACTGAAAAAATTCATTTCGACCGGTTTCAGATTCATTGGCTTGACTAGGAGGAACAACATGGCGGATACGTGCGGTAAACAGTTGCCGGATGCGGCATCATTCAAAGAGAAGGATCAGTTTCAGCTTGATGAACTGCTTAGTCTGATGGCGTTTTTGCGAAGTGGACAAGGCTGTCCATGGGACCGGGAGCAGACACACATGAGCTTGCGCCAGAATATGCTTGAAGAAGCTTGTGAAGCCATAGACGCCATTAATGACGGCCGGCCGGACCGACTGTGTGATGAACTAGGTGATGTCCTGATGCAGGTGGTGTTTCATGCCCAGATCGCTGCTGAAAACAATCAATTCAATTTCACTGATGTTACGACCGCTATCTGCAATAAATTGATTTCTCGCCACACACATCTTTTTGGCCAGGATCGCGCGGAAACTGCCGAAGCGGTGATAGACAACTGGGAGAAAAACAAACGTCGGGAAAAAGGGCAGCAGCGACATGCTCAGGTGCTGGAGGACGTACCCCGGTCGCTTCCTGCGCTGATGCGCAGTTACAAGGTGCAGCAAAAAGCAGCTCAGGTCGGCTTTGACTGGTCTGATAGCAACGGGCCAAGAGAAAAAATTCTGGAGGAACTGGACGAAGTGCTGGAAGAAACGCAATTGGCCCGGTGTCCGGAGGCTGACTGTGGGATAAAGGGAAGCGCTCTTGAAAGCGAAATAGGTGACCTTCTCTTTTCGGTGGTGAATTATGCGCGCCACCTGGGTGTTTCTCCGGAACTGGCTTTGACCCGTTCTACAGAAAAGTTTGTGCGCCGCTTTTCTGAGATGGAGCATCTGGCTCAGGAACGTCGGCTGGAACTGGCTGCTTTATCCCTTGATCAGCAAGAAGCATTATGGCAAAAAGCAAAGGAGCGATCCGATGAGGCTTGATAAATATTTAAAAGTATGTCGCGTGATCAAGCGACGAACAGTGGCCAACGAAATGTGTTCGGCCGGACGTGTTTCCCTCAACGGACGTCCAGCCAAACCCGGCGCCGAAGTAAAGCCGGGGGACATACTGGAAATTGGGTTTGGATCTGGCCGGACACGTTTGAAAATCCTGGCGGTGCGTGAGTCTGTAAGAAAAGAGGAGGCAGATTCACTTTATGAGATTCTTCAGGACTAGCCTGCCATATTATTTGCACAACGATCCCAGCCCGCGTAGCGGGTAGACTTTTCAGGTGCTGCTGTTTCACAAACTGAGGCGTTTGCTCCGCGGTCAAACCGCCTGTGCAGCAGGAGAAAGCGCCGATGAGTCTGTGTGAAAGACCCGCTAATAATTGTCAAGCGAGTCGTTGCTTCGTATTACAGGCTCATTACACAGGTATTAAATCAGAAGGCTCAGTTAAGCGTCTTGCCGGCTGCAGTATTGAATAATGCATCTGGCTTCTTTAGAATGAAAACAGGCTTGGCATAGACAGTGAGGAGAATCATTCAGATGGCCGCGAAGCAGAGACCGCAAAAACGTTCATTGAACAGCAGCAAGATACTTGTACGTGTGCTTATTGGCATGCTGTTGCTGGTCATGCTTTCTTCAGCCATCGCCCTTTATTTCGAACAGGAAAAGCAAATGGACCGTATACTGCAGCGGCAGGCTGAGTTGTCGGTCAATCTGCAGGATGCGGCGGGCAGCCTTACTGAACTGCGCGAGCTTCAGCAGTTGGTTGGCAGCGATGCCTATATAGAACGTGTCGCCAGGGAGCAGCTAGGCATGGTCAAACCGAACGAAGTCGTTTTTACCGATCAATAAACCAGCCAGTATGCAAGCAGGAAATGGGTATCTCTAGCTTTTGTTTAAAGCCTGTTAAGCAGTAGCCTCTGAAACGCTGCCTTTTACGAAAAAAGTTGAATGCTTCCTTAAATGCTTCTTTCGACGTATGATCAGCACACCGTTTTTTGTGCGGCAGAAACATAATCTCTTCAATGTGACAACAATATGAACGTTTTTGACAGCTCGGGCAGAGCTGCTATTTTTTGGTATACTCAAAGAGCATTTTATTGTCCAGTACATAGATGCCTATTTAGAACAACCATGCCGACGGCAACACGCTCGTCAGCGGCATGAGGAGAGGATTTTTCATGAGAAAAGGCTGTAAATTTTTCTGTTTTTGCCTGTTGCTGCTTCTATCCCTGCTGCCTCTGCTTACTTCAGCATGCGCCCGGCCTGAATCATCATCTGCAACACAGGAAACGCATGTGCCTTCTACCACACAGGGAACAACGGTGGCCAGCGACGAGCTGCCGCAGCAAGAAATGCCACTGGTGATCGCTTTTAAGCCTTTTGCCGGTTCTTTCAGTCCTTTTTTTGCGGAAGCAGAAAGTGATCAGGCTGTTGTGCAACTGACGTCGTTGTATTTGCTGACGTTAGAGCGTGGAGGTGATGTCGTCGCGCAGGCAGCCAGCAGAGAAGCTATGCCCTATGCGGGCAAAACCTATACCTATGAGGGCATCGCCAACACCGAAACTGAATATGATGACACCACCGACACGACGACCTTCACCTTCACTTTACGGGATGACCTTTATTTTAGTGACGGTCAATCATTAACGGCAGACGATGTCATCTTTTCTTTTTACGTGTTTTTTGATCCTGCATACCCACTTCATATCGATCTACATGACCTTCCTGTTCTGGGCGCTATCGACTACAAGAGGCAGATCAGCCAGGATACCTATGACCAATATACCGAACTTGCCCACCAGATCTATACAGCCGGCCAGGAACACAGCTGGAGCGAGGATGACAGTTGGAGCGAGGTGCAGCAAACCGCTTTCTGGAAGCAGGTCAAAACAGCCTGGGCAGATGAGATCCAGGCGATCATCGATTATACATACACCACGTCCAGAGGACACGCTGAACAATATACCGGATACAAACCTTCAGAAATTGATCGGGCCGAACGTAAAGCAGTACTGGCCATGTCGATTTGGGACTTTGCCAGATTAACAGACGAAGGCAGCCTCACAGGCGTCTATTCCGAAAAAGTCTGGAAGATCGCGCAAGATGAGTACCCTTCAGCAGAGGATTTTCTGCAGGAGACCTGGCTGGCCTATAAAGGCAATCCGGAGGCTTTCTGGGGTATCGAAGGCGTGTCGGAAACACCCGTTCTGTCCGTCGCCCTGGATGCTTTTGTCACGCAAGAGGCTGCCCAAGCTGAAGCAACAGGAGGAGAAGGCGTCGCTCAAATTGCCGGTATTAAAAAATTAGATGAAAGAACGGTATCTGTGACAATCGCCGGGGATGACCCCGATGCATTGAAAAAACTGAATATACCCGTGGCTCCGCTGCACTATTACGGGGATCATACATTGTATGATTATGCTAAAAACCAGTTCGGATTCTCCCGCTCTGATTTGTCTGTGATTCAGCAGAAATCAGCAGTGCCTCTGGGTGCAGGACCCTACCAGTTTGAGAAATATCAAGATAAAACGGTATCAATGACTGCCAACGCGTCCTATTTCAAAGGGGAACCTGAAATTAAAAATCTGCAGCTGAAAGAAACAGTGTCCGATGACCTGATTGCTGCCGTAGGCAGCGGAATCAGTGACCTGGCCAGTGTCGAGCCAACAAAAACAGCATTGGCGGACATTTTGCGCTACAACCAGGACAGCAGGCTCAGCGGCAACCGGATTTTCTCGTTGTGGCAGGCTGAACCGGCCTACAGCTACATCGGCATCAACGCGACGGCTGTTAAATCTGGATTACCCTCATCTGAAGCCAGCCGATTACTGCGCAAAGGCCTGGCGACTGTTTTTTCAGCCTGCCGGACATCTGCCGGGACAGAACCGCTTCAGCCGATTCTTGTCAATGCTCCCACAGACCGACTGGCGCTTGTCGAAGCGAACGCAGCACAACCAGCCTATGCGGTTGACCCTGATGGCAATCAGCTTTATAGGGTTGGCATGTCGCGTGAACAAATCCTAGAAACGGCTCGTTCAGCGGCGCGGGCATATTTTATAGAAGCCGGATTCACCGCGGACGAATCTGGGCAAAGACTGATACAGGCCCCCGATGGTGCTGCGCTGCTTTATCAGCTGCATGTTCTAGCGGATGCCATGGATCAACCTTTGACAGCTGACTGCCTTAAAACGGCAACAATGCTTCTGGCCGAAATCGGCATTCGCCTTGATGTAATTACCGTTGAGGATCCACTTCATTTTTCCGAACTTCTGCAACGCGGCGATATCGCACTGTGGTATGGCGTGCGTGCGATGGATGCTGCGGAAGTGTTTTTTGCGGCTTACCATTCAAATGAAATCAGCAAGAGTCCGTTGACTGGTGGATTAAATACATTCAGGCTATCCGACAAAAGTCTTGATGACCTTCTTGAAACTGCAGCCCACGCTGCGGATGATACTGAAAAAGATCAATTGTATCAGTCTGCACGGGACAAGATATTAGACTGGGCTGTTGAAGTACCCCTTTATCTTGAGCGGTCTTTGACTGTGCTCAGTGCTCAGCGGGTCGATCAAAAGTCCCTGCCAGCTGACCCGACAGGTTTCTGGAACTGGTTGCATGAAATGGAAAACCTGAAGACTGCTGAATAGGCGGCAAGAAGCCTTCCTGCTGATTTTAGGCCGGGAAGCAAACTCCGGATTATAAAAGTAAATGAACATCATGCTCTGTATGCAATAATTGATAGCAATTGGAGCAGTTGGCATCTGCAAACTGCATATGATATAATGGCTCCACAATACAAGACGCCGTGTCTGATCTGCAGCCGATCGTTGGTCCTGTGCGATGCGGCCCGTGAACCCCGTCAGGTCCGGAAGGAAGCAGCGGTAAGCGGCCACCCGCAGGTGCCGCAGGGTAACCTGCGTCGGTTGCAGATCAGGCATGGCGATTTTTCAGGCCGGCATATCCGGAGACCATGCTAAATAGGCATCGTGTTTGCGCAGACTGTTCAGTCTAGCATCCGCTCAGGCGGTGAATTTCCAGGTAACGGCCTAAAGGCCACAGGAGGATAAGATATGGCACATTTGGCGCTGTATCGGGAATGGCGACCGAAAACATTTGATGAGGTTGTTGAGCAGAAACACGCTGTTTACGCGCTCAAACAATCTGTCGCCAGCGGCCAGATCGCCCATGCTTATCTTTTCAGTGGCACCAGGGGGACCGGCAAAACGACCATGGCAAAAATATTTGCCCGGGCGATCAATTGCCTGCAGCCAGCCGATGGCAACCCCTGTAATCAATGTGCTATCTGCAAAGCTGCTCTGGATGGCAGCTTAATGGACATTATTGAAATGGACGCTGCTTCCAACAACAGTGTCGACAACATCAGACGCATCTGTGACGAAATTGTTTTTATGCCTTCACAAGCGCGTTACAAGGTCTACATCATTGATGAAGTGCATATGCTGTCAGCCGGAGCGTTTAACGCACTCTTGAAGACACTGGAAGAACCGCCGGCCCATGCTGTCTTTATTCTAGCGACCACAGAAGCGCATCGTATTCCGGCGACCATCCTGTCACGCTGCCAGCGATACGAATTCAGGCGCATACCGGTTGACAGCATGGTTGCTCGATTGCAACAAATCGCAAATGATGAAGCGATTAACATACAACCAGAGGCTCTGCGGACCATAGCTTCGCTGGCTGATGGTGCGTTGAGGGACGCCATCAGCATATTGGACCAGGCACGCAGTGCTTTCCCGCCGCCAGTCACCCATGACCAAGTCCTCAGTCTGGTTGGTGTGGTGCGGGACCAGTTCCTGCAAACCTTCGCGTCAGCATTGCTTTTTCACCAAGTAGACACATTGCTGCAGCTGATTGACCAGTTGATTATGGATGGCAGGGATCTATCTCGATTTGTCACAGATCTGGCACAGCATCTGCGCAACCTGCTGGTTTGCCAGGTTACTCGTGATGATACATTACTGGTCCGGGTCAACTCAGCAGCGCTTGCTGAGATGAGGCAGCTGGCTGCTCAGATTGAACGCACGCGTTTATTGGCATTGATCCGTGGCCTGTCTGCCTTGCTGTCTGACTTGCGCTGGGCAGCCGATGGGCGGACTGCTCTTGAGATTGGCCTGATTCGCCTGACCGGTCTGGATCAGGCGGCTGATCAGCCGTCCACTGTCCGTGACGGGAATACTGGGACAGCGAGGACACCGGTGAAGCTACCGCAGCCTGCAGACCGACAGCTGCCAACAGCACAAGACCACACGGATCAATCAATTGAAAAAAGCGAAAAAACAGGACAATCAAGCGTTTCTGAGCAGGCTGTTGCAGCCCCGGCAACAGTGCCTGCAGCAACCAAGTCGGTATCAGCTGCTTTAAAAGCAACTGAGGCCGATATTCCTTTGCCTGAGCCACCGCCCGAAGAGCCTGCCTGGATTGATGATTCTGTAGCAGAGCAGGTCACTGTCAAGCGTACACAGCCATCTGCCGGCCAACGAAGCCTGGAAGGTATCCGTGCGCAACCGCAACAGAATGGCCAAGACGCTGAGCAGGCCAGTAAAGAACCTGCTGCAGAGACTGTGATGAATCCGGAAGGGAAACCGGTCTCCAGCCAGAATCTGGCCAAGGAGGCAGCTGACACGACCGCCATCTGGCAACAGGTTCTGGATAAACTGCAGGCAGCCGGGCACATGGCTTTATATTTATTCAGCAGACCGGCAAAAATAAGTTTGTGCCAAGGGGTTTGTCAGATCGTTTTTAACGAGGCGGATACGGTGCACTACCAGGAAGTCAGCCAGCCGGCTTCTCTGAAAATCATCCGTGATGTGATTCACGAAATTACCGGAGCAGCGTGGCAGATACAAACATTGCAGCAAAAAAAACATGAACAGGCCGACGGTCCGGAACATACTGAATCAAGTTGGGTTGATCGAGTAAAAAAAACAGCCGGCCAGCTAGGCATACCGATTGAATTGGAGGAATGAGCAGATGGCAAAAGGACGTCGGGGCGGTTTCCCGGGGAGCATGGGCGGTCCGGGAGGCGGCGGCATGAATCAGATGATGCAGCAAGCCCAGCGCATGCAGCGGGAGATGGCAGAAGCCCAGGAGGAAATCGCCGCCATGACCGTTGGCGCTGAAGCTGGTGGCGGTGTTGTGCGGGTAGAGATAAATGGCGAGCGTCATATTATTTCGATGAAAATTGATCCGGATATCCTCAAACCGGATGATGCGGAGCTTTTACAGGATTTGCTGATGGTTGCAGTCAACGAAGCACAAAAGCGCTTTGATGCGCTTTCTGAAGAACGCATGAAAAAAGTGACAGGCGGATACAGCCTGCCGGGTTTCTGATGGCCCGCTATACGCCAACAATTGGCCGTCTGATCGCTGAACTGGCCAAACTGCCCGGCATTGGCAGCAAAACCGCTCAACGGCTTGCTTTTCATATTCTTGCCCAACCCAGTGAACAGGTCCGTGCATTGGCTGAAGCGCTGCTTGAAGCACGGCAGACAATCCGGTTTTGTTCTGTATGCTGTAATCTGACCGAGCAGGATCCATGTGAGATCTGCAGCAACCAGGCCCGGGACCGGACAATGGTCTGTGTGGTGGAAAATCCCCGTGATGTCGCTGCCATGGAGCGCATGCATGAATACAAAGGTCTGTACCATGTACTGCATGGCGCCATATCACCTATGCAGGGTATCGGTCCGGATCAGATTCGCTTACGGGAGTTGTTGGCGCGGCTTCGTTGCGACGATCTCATTCACGAAGTGATTCTGGCGACCAATCCGACCGTCGAAGGAGAGGCAACAGCCCTTTATCTGGCCCGGTTGCTCAAACCGGCGGGCATTCTGACAACGCGCATTGCCCATGGCATCCCAATGGGCGGCGACCTGGAATACGCGGATGATGTCACTTTATCCCGAGCCTTGGAAGGGCGCCGTGAGATCGGCTGATGGTGTAAATTAAACAGGAACATAATCCGAATCTTGGAAGGGCGCCGTGAGATAAGCGGTCAAGCCCAAGGCCAGTTTCCGGAGTGCCGATAGAAAATGGCGGCGATATCCGCCTGGATTTTACGAGCTTCCTGGGCGCTGGCCATTTCTGTCATGACGCACAAGACAAAAGGCTCTTCACAGAAGACGATGCCAACGTCGTTTTCAGTAGCGTAAATGCCATTGGTGCCGATTTTATGGGCAACAGCTATTTCTTCAGGAATTCCCTTGTCAAGACCAAAATCAAAGGTGGTCTGGCAAAGATCATCGATAAGCGGTTGGTAAATTTGCGGATTTTGCGTCCAACGGTGATACAACTCGACGGCATGAAGCGCCAGATCTAGGGCGCAGGTGCGATGGCGTCCGTTCTTAGTCTGACCGGTGTAGTCAGTGTAGGAGACACTCTGCCGGTAGTTGACAGCACCGCTGATCTCACTGAGCCAGGGATTGATGGCATCAATTCCGCCCAGTCGGCGGATGATCATGTTTGTTCCACAATTATCGCTTATGCGGATAGATCGGCGTGATGTTTCCCGGACCGTCAACTGACTGCCATTGGGCAAGCTTTGGATGTTGCCGGTGCCCGATTCATAATCACCCTCGGGATAGGGACGGCTGTCATAGGCCAGCATCTCATCCAGGCTGATTTCCCCTTCTTCAACAAAAGTGTACAGGCGCGTGTTGATGCCCAACTTGATGGAACTTGCGGCTACGAAAGGATCAGTATCATGGTAGCGCCAGGTTTCACCACCGATCAGGTTTTGATAATAGACAGCAAACCGTCCGCTGTTGTATTCAGCGAGAAGACTGCTGACTTCACTGGCTGCAGCTTCGAGGCTTTGGGCACGTTGTGCGGCACTGAGCAATGCCCGGGTTGGCTCAGGTGTTGCCGTTGTTACCGTTGTTGGTTTTGTTGTGGTATCACTGGTCCCTGGTGACTGCTGTGTTGTCTGCGTCGTCGTGCTGTCTGTGGATGGCGTCACCGTTCCAGATGGTTTTCCGGATAACAGAGGGCGCAGCAAAAGAAATATGACAATCAGCAGCAGAATTAAGGCAATCCAAAGGCCCGGCTTGCGCCTGGTTCCGACAGAATGGTACGGTTTGCCTGCATTCACCCGATTAACTTGAGCAGTACGAAGACGATCAGGTTGTACTGCCTGTTCGGGACGATTAGTCGGTTTTTGTGTCTTCTTCATGCTCCCTCCGTTGTCTGGGCAGAAATCTGGTTGTGAAAGTCAGAACAGGCCGCTGATCTGACCCTTGGCATCGATGTCGATATGATTGGCTGCCGGATCGCGTGACAGACCGGGCATGGTCATGACATCACCAGTCAGTGCGACGATGAAGCCAGCCCCTGCAGCCAGGCGTATTTCACGTACGGTTATTTTGAAATTTTCCGGTCGACCCAATCTGGCTGGGTCATCAGAGAGTGAATACTGCGTTTTGGCCATACAGACCGGCAGCGTTCCGTACCCCAGCGCTTCAAGGTGTGAGATCTCTCGTGCTGCTGCAGGCGCCAGATCAATGTCCACTGCACCATATATTTTTGAGGCTATTGTTTTCATCTTCTCAGTCAGCCCCATTTCATCTGGATACAAGAGCTGAAAGGATGCTTCCTGTTTTTCAATCAGGGCGACCAGTTTGCGGGCAAGATCCAGCCCGCCTTCGCCTCCGCGGCTGAAAACTTCTGATGGAACCATCGTAACGCCTCTTGCAGCACAGAATTTATCAATTGCGTCTATTTCCGCCAGTGTATCGTCGTGAAAGCGATTCAAAGCGACCACACAGGGAACGCCGAACTGCTCGATGCTTTCCAGGTGCTTGGCCAGATTGGGCAGACCGGCCAAAACTGCTTCAACATTCTCCTGACCCAGGGCTGTGCGGCCGACGCCGCCATTGTACTTCAGCGCACGGACTGTCGCGACCAGTACAACAGCCTCTGGCTTTAAACCGGCAAAGCGGCATTTGATATCAAAAAATTTCTCGGCTCCCAGGTCTGCGCCGAAACCGGCTTCTGTAACCAGATATTTTCCAAGCTTCAAGCCCAGCCGGGTTGCCCGGATGCTGTTGCAGCCATGAGCGATATTCGCGAAAGGTCCGCCATGGATCAAAGCCGGCGTTCCTTCCAGCGTCTGGACAAGATTGGGGTTAAGCGCGTCTTTCAGTAAAGCGGCCATGGCTCCTGCAGCGCCTATCTGTTCTACCGTAACTGGTTCATCCTGATATGTCCAGGCGACCACCATTCTGTTTAGACGTTGTTTCAAGTCGGTTAGGTCTTCCGCTAGGCAGAGGACCGCCATGATTTCTGAAGCGACTGTAATGTTAAAGCTGTCTTCACGCGGCGTCCCGTTTACTTTGCCTCCCAGCCCAACCACAACATGGCGCAGTTGCCTGTCATTGATATCAAGGCAGCGTTTCCAGGTGATGCGGCGCGGATCGATCGCACAGGCGTTTCCCTGGTGGATATGGTTGTCGATCAGTGCTGCCAGCAGATTGTTGGCGGCTGCTACGGCATGTAGATCACCTGTGAAATGCAAATTGATATCTTCCATAGGGAGGACCTGGGCATAGCCACCGCCAGCTGCACCGCCTTTAATCCCGAAGACAGGACCCAGAGAAGGTTCGCGCAGGGCAATTACAGCTTTATGACCCAGCCGGCACAGGGCTTGTCCCAGACCGACGGTTGTTGTTGTTTTACCTTCACCAGCCGGTGTGGGGTTGATTGCGGTGACCAGGATCAGATGCCCGTCTGGATGGTGGGCCAGGCGTTGTATTGCCAGATCATTTATTTTGGCTTTGGTATGACCATACGGTTCCCATTCTTGTTCGCCAAGTCCGGTGGCTGCAGCGACCTGGCTGATTGGAAGCAGTTGTGCCTGGCGTGCGATATCAATATCAGAAAGCATAAATTAAAACCTCCAGCGAATCAAGCGAATTGTGCAAATGCTGCAAAATTGAGGAAGAAATAAGGGCAATTTCCCCAACATTTTGAGTGACGAAATGAATTATACCACAATCTGTTGTATTCGTCATTTGACTTTAGTTTGTGAAAGTGATACAATGATAATCAAAGGATTTGGGGCTTTGGACGGGGAAATACGCTTGCCGGAGGTGTCGTGCATATGATAGTCAAAACAGATCTCGATATCTGCAGAAGAGGGATGCAATCCTACATTGGCAAACGGATCAAACTCAGATCCAACGGGGGCAGAAAAAGGACCATTGTCCAAGAAGGTATACTTGATTGTTGCTACCCCAACGTTTTTACTGTCCGCTGCTCCAAGAACAACACGTCATATCAAGAAACAGTATCCTTTAGTTATATAGATATTCTAACACGTGTGGTTGAAATCGCCATTGAGCCGGAATCTGATCCTTGCTGTGAGATGCGTCATTAGGCTGCTCAGCTGATGGCCGGGCATGGTGCTGATTAACGCTTGGATTCGAGGGCTTTTATGCAACAACTGATTATTCTGGCTCCTGCCAAGATTAATCTTTCATTGGATGTGGTTGGTCTGCGTGCAGATGGTTATCACTTGTTGTCGACGGTCATGCAGACCATTGATCTGGCTGATCAGGTCGAACTGGTTCTGGAGCCGGATGAAAACCCGACTGCTGCTCATAAAGCGGTGACGATCTCGTTGACATGTGATCTGGGTGATATACCTCTTGACCGGGGCAATACAGCCTACAAAGCTGCTTCTTTGTTTTTTTCACACGAAAAGATAAGGCCGCACATCTCTTCGGCCTTGCGTGTCGCGATCCATATCAAGAAAATAATACCCGTCGCAGCTGGTCTGGCTGGCGGAAGCGCAGATGCTGCAGCTGTGTTGTTTGGCTTGAACCGGTGTTTTCCTGAACACTTGGCACAACAGGATCTGTTTGAACTGGCCGTCCGAACCGGCGCTGATGTACCGTTCTGTCTGCAGGGCGGGACGGTTCTTTGTGAAGGCATTGGTGAACAGCTGACTCCGTTGCCCTCTTGGTCGGATCTTCCGGTGTTGTTGGCCTGCCCTGATCAATCGCTCATGACCGCTCAGATTTTTAGTGCATATAACAACCTAAATGGCCAGGCAGAGAGGGACCGGCCGGACACCGAGACTGTTTTGCGGGCTGTCCGGAACAGGGACCTGTTTGCATTGGCTGCCAGCACAGGCAACGTTTTAACTGCCGCAGCATGTCATTATATCCCGGAAATCGCGCTGCTTCGACAACAGATGCTGGACTGTGGTGCGCTTGTCTCGCAAATGAGCGGCAGCGGCCCCAGCGTTTTTTCTCTTTTCCCCAAAGACCTGCTTTGCCGGAAAGCCATAGGCCGACTGGAATCGATCTGGCCGTACTATCGCTTTATATGCTGCCGGTCGCGGTCTGCAGGACCTGAACTGATCTGGTCTGGGACGCCCTCCTGAAACGCGATCGGAACATGTCAAACTGCCATTTGAGCCGTCACCCAGGGCCAGTTGACAGGTGCTGTCTTGTGCTTGTATAATCTTAACGCTATTGTTTGCGATATTTGGAGGTGCATATATATGAAAATGACGTTTCAACCTAAGAAACGGCAACGCAAAAGGGAACACGGCTTCATGAAACGCATGCGGACAGCTTCCGGCCGTGAGATCATCAAAAAACGCAGGCTGAGAGGCAGAAAGCAGCTGAGCGCCTGAAGACCGCAATGCCTGTGGTCTTCTTTTTTCAGTGTCCAGTTGCCTTGCCCTCTGCTAATCTGTTTCTGTGTCTGTCAGGGAATGATATCCAGGGCGGCCAGCAGTGTTGCTGTACGCCAGAAGGATCATGATTTATCATGAAAAAGACACTGCCGCTGCGGCAGAACTATGAATTTGCCCGTGTATACCAGAAAGGCCGCTTTCTCAGCAGCCGTTTTGTTGTGCTGCATTATCTCAAGCGCCAAGGCAAGCAGATGCGTCTGGGGATCACTGCCAGCAGACAGATCAGCGGCAGTGTTCAGCGTAACAGGGTCAAACGTCTTTTGCGCGAGAGTTACCGTCTCGTCGAAGAACGGGTTAAACCGGGCTATGACCTGATCCTTGTCGGACGCAACACGAGAGAAGATCCTGGGCTGCAGGGGGTTATGCCGGATGTCATGCGCCTGTTGCGGCGTGCAGGTATCTATCGCGACCAGAACCAGCCTGCTGATGAGCCTGCGACCGCTCAGCATGTGGATTCGCGAAGCCAAAAGCCGTGAAAAGGTTTTTGATTGCCCTTATTCGCTGGTATCAGCGTCACTTGTCGCCGGCACTGGGTGCCAGCTGCAAATATGTTCCGACTTGCTCTCAATATGCGCTCATCGCCATTGAGCGGTATGGCGCCATGAGAGGCAGTCTGATGGCCATTTGGCGCATCCTGCGCTGCAACCCATTCAGCAGGGGCGGGTATGATCCTGTACCCTGAAATGGCAAGATGTGTTCGTATCCCGGCAACCCGGGATTTTACCGGTCGGTCACGTGATGCCGATCAGCAATAAAGGAGTAATCTGCATATGGATCTTCTTTCCATACCCGTTGCGGCATTCAGCCTGCTGGATCCGCTTTATGTCGCATTTGGCTGGATCATGCGTGCCCTGTATGACATAACTGGCAACTTTGGAACCGTGATCATTATTTTCACGGTCTTGTTGCGTGGCTTGATGATTCCGCTTGGTGTCAATCAGCAGAAAAGCACCCTTAAACAGAAAGCGCTTCAGGGAGAAATCGCCGAGATCCAGAGGACATATCCCAATGACAAGCAGAAGCAGCAGCAGCTGCAGATGGAGCTTTACAAGAAACACGGTGCGTCTCCACTGTCCGGGTGCCTGCCTTCCATACTCCAGCTGGTCATTATCTGGCCGATCTTTCGGATTATCCAGGCGCCATTGGTCCATCTCATGGGTGTTGCCAAAGAACAGATCGAGGCGATGGCAGCTTATCTGGTCACACTGACCAACGGCAGTGGACAACCCCTGATTACAGAAGCTGTGCAGGGTCGTGCTGTGATGGATAATATGCCCCTGGTTGATATCCTCAACAACAATGCTAAGGTTCTGGCCGAAGTGATTGAGCGTGGTTATCTGCAGATGAATCAGCTGATCAACCTCAATTTCCTGGGACTCGACCTGAGCCTCAGGCCCAGCTACCAGCCATCAGTGGTTTT
>LSQX01107985.1_pt1 | contig 24593 bp, 27 predicted proteins | sample 654561 | NCBI WGS metagenome assembly LSQX01 (sample SAMN04489861, study PRJNA283612) | anaerobic digester metagenome | isolation source: 4 biogas reactors fed with cattle manure at either 37C or 55C with and... | place: Denmark: Kongens Lyngby | collected 2014
GTTAGAGAGTTATCACAATGCCATAACAAATCGTTACGGATTGGCAATTCTAAAAAAACGTTACGGAAATGTACCCATGCCTGAAATTCAACTGGTCGATATTCGGGAAAAAATCAAGAAAAAAAGCATGATAGGGAATTTCAGTGATGTGTTGTTGAAAGAAATTAAAATCACTTTGGAACAAGGCGAACAGGTTATCCTTTTTCAAAATCGCCGTGGATTTTCACCTATGGTAGAATGTGCCACTTGCGGAACCGCTCCGCAATGCCCGAATTGTGATGTAAGCTTGACTTATCACAAAGGCAGCAATCAATTGCGATGTCATTACTGCGGATACAATATGGCGATGATTAAACATTGTGCAGCTTGCGGAAGTACTGCTTTAAACACCAAGGGATTGGGAACAGAGCAAATTGAAAATGAATTGCGCGAGCTTTTTCCCGAGCATAAAACGGCGAGAATGGATCAAGATACCACGCGTGGCAAACATGCGTATTCAAAATTATTGGATGCTTTGGCAAATGAAGAAATCGATATTCTGGTGGGAACACAAATGTTGGCAAAAGGATTGGATTTCAGAAAAATAGGATTGGTAGGAGTGATGAATGCTGACAATTTACTTCATTTTCCGGATTTTCGAGCGCATGAACGAAGTTATCAATTGTTGTCACAAGTAGCCGGCAGGGCAGGGCGAACCAACAAACGCGGAAAAGTAATCATTCAAACTTACAACCCGCTGCACAGAATTTTATATCAAGTGGTTCATAATGATTATGAAGCGATGTTTAACGAACAACTTCTGGAACGTGAAAAATTTAAATACCCTCCTTTTTACAGAATCATTCATTTTGAATTTAAAGACCGAAATTTAATTAAAGTGGAAAAAGCCGCCCATTGGTTTGCACAAAGTCTGGAGAAGTCTTTTGCCGAAAATATCTTGGGACCTGCACAACCACCCGTCAGCCGAATCCGGAATCAATATATTTACAGCGTGTTGTTGAAAATCCCGAAAAATCAGAATTTACAAGCAACAAAACAACACATCAACAAGCTTTTAAATTATTTCAACACGATTCGTGAATTTGCAAGTGTAAGGATAAACGTTGATGTAGATATGCAATAACAATAAATTTAAAGATAGTTTTTGATTATTCAGTAGAAAAAGTTTACTTTTGCACCCTCGTGGCAGAAAGCCATGAAAAATACTTTTTATATTAACTATTTATTTAATTGATTTTAGTATGAATCATTATGAAACTGTTTTCATCTTAAATCCCGTTTTATCTGAAGATCAGATAAAGGAAACAGTGAAGAAATATGAAGATTTTCTTACTTCTCGCGGTGCCAAGATGATAGCTAAAGAAAATTGGGGGTTAAAAAAATTAGCCTACCAAATTCAAAAGAAAAAAAGCGGATTTTATCATCTGTTTGAATTTACAACTGACGAAGGGCAGTTGGTACACGACCTCGAAACCGAGTTTAAAAGAGATGAACGTTTTATGCGTTTCTTGACTGTAAAACTCGATAAACACGCCATAGCGTGGGCCGAAAAAAGACGTAACCGCAACAAAAAATCAGCATAAGGATTATGACATCACTTCAGCAACAAGCAAAAAGTAAAAAGGACGGTGAAATCAGATATTTGACACCGTTAAATATCGAAACTACAAAAACGAAAAAATACTGCCGTTTTAAGAGATCGGGTATTAAGTATGTAGATTATAAAGATCCGGATTTTCTATTGAAATTCGTGAATGAACAAGGAAAAATTCTTCCGCGAAGACTTACCGGAACTTCATTGAAATATCAAAGAAAAGTGGCTACAGCCATCAAAAGAGCACGTCATTTGGCATTGATGCCTTACGTTGCAGATTTATTAAAATAAAAACCAAAGCGTAATGGAACTTATATTAAAAAAAGACGTAGAAAATCTTGGTTTTGCAGATGATATTGTTACCGTAAAAAATGGTTATGGTCGCAATTATCTGATTCCTCAGGGATTTGCAGTTTTGGCAACTCCATCGGCAAAAAAAGTATTGCAAGAAACTTTAAAACAACGTGCTTTTAAAGAAAAGAAAATTATTGACGAAGCCAAAGTACAAGCCGAAAAATTGGCAGCACTTGAAATTCGGATTACGGCTAAAACCGGAGAAGCAGATAAATTGTTTGGTTCGGTAACAAATGCAAACCTTGCAGAATATATGGAAAAAGAAGGTATTTCTATTGATAAGAAATTTATCGTTATTGCCGGAGGTGTCGTAAAACGCGCCGGACAATATGAAGCTACCGTTCGTTTCCACAGAGATGTTATCAGTACGATTAACTTTGAAGTCGTACCTGAAAATTAAACTTTTTTAAAAATCATATCTCATAAGACCTTTTCCAATGATTATCGGAAAAGGTCTTGTTTTTTAATCATTTTTTGTAAAACGATGAAATATAGAAGATTAACAAAAGAACAATTTGAGGAGATGCATCAAGAATTTATAAATTTTCTTGCTGCACAATCAATTACTGCCGATGAATGGGAAGATATCAAGAAGAACAAACCGGAAGTAATGGAACAAGAACTTGATGTTTTTAGTGATTTAATCTGGGAAGGGGTGCTGAATAACGTTAAGTATCTTGAACATATTTCTCCGCAACAATTGATGTTATTTTATATTTCTGATACGCATCTGAACCTCATCGCTATTAAAATTGACAATAATGCCATAGACATTACTACCGATTATGGTTATAAATGGCTTCAACAAAATATCAACGATGATTCGGTAAGTTTATATACCTCCACGAAAGCGATTAGTGACGACAGAAACAAGGATATTTTCATCTTGATAGAACAAGGTGCAGTTATTACAAAAGGAGCGCTGTACCGATATTTTGAAGACGTTCTGGGTTAAATTCTATTCGTAACGCAGACTTTCTACCGGATCCAGTTTGGCAGCTTTGGTTGCGGGATAAGCGCCGGCAATCAACGCGACAATAAAAGTGATAATGGTGGCCCAAATCATCGCCGTCCAAGGAAGTTCAAATGGAAATTCAAAAATTCTTGCAAAAGCAAATCCGGTCAACACGCCGAGAATGATGCCCAGAATACTTCCAAATTGCCCGATGACAATGGTTTCTATAAAAAATTGAGCAGATATTGTAGAACGTTTTGCACCTAATGCTTTACGCACACCAATTTCACGGGTTCTTTCTGTGACTGAAACCAACATAATATTCATCAATGCAATGGATGAACCTAAAATTGTAATGATGCTGATCACCCAAGCAGCTACTTCCAAATAAACCGTGATGGAGGAAATTCTGGATATCAAATCGTCACTTCGTTCAATAGCAAAATTATTCTCTTCCGTTGGTGAAAGACCGCGAATGTTTCGAAACGTGATAATTGCTTCATCTTGAGCCACAGTCATATGCTCTTGATTAGATACGCGAACAGAGAGGTTGTAATTTATATTGGGTGTCGAATAAATACTGCGAGCAATTTGAATGGGAATAATTACTTTTAAATCCTGATTGTTTCCGAAACTGGAACCTTTTCCTTCCAAAACGCCAATAATGGTGAATCGAACACCGCGGATGCTTATAACTTTATTCAGCGGGTCTTCGTCTTTAAACAACCCTTTTAAAAAATCATAACCGACGATGCAGACATTGTTGTTGTTTTGAATATCGAAAACCGTAAAATTTCGTCCTCTTTCCAACTGACTTCCGGTATTTTCAATGTAATTTTCATTCACACCATAAACTTGAATCTCGGGATCTGTTTTTTCAGAGCCGTATTTTATTTCTGCATTTCCGGTGGCACGAAACGATACCGAAGTTTGGGTTCCCGGAAAATCGTATTTTGATATGAAATCTCGGACATTGCTATAGCTGATAACCGGGTGGATTTTTTCACGTTCGCCACTACTCATCTGAATCTGAGAATCGTATTGCCGAATGCTGAATGTGTTGGCGCCCATCGATGCAAAATTGCTGGAAATTGTAGCTTCCAAAGCCGTGACCGCACTTAAAATTCCCACGAGTGCCCAAATTCCGATGGCTATGATAATAATGGTTAAAACAGCTCGTAAAATTTGAGAACGAATGGATTCTAATGCAATTTGGATATTTTCGCGAAAAAGAGAAAGCATTTTGGTATCGGTATAGCTATAAGACAACAAAGTTCAAATAAAGTTACTATAATTTTAGGATATTTGCAGACAAATTTATGACAGCGAATTTACAGTTTTTCCAAACAATCGCGTTGGAGTAGTATTTACACTTATAATTTATTGAATATGAAGCCCTCAACACCCAAAGGAACACGAGATTTTAATCCGGTTGAAGTTGCAAAAAGATATTACATCATCGAAACCATTCGAAGAAATTTTAAATTATTTGGATTTCAACCGATAGAAACACCTTCTTTTGAAAATTATGAAACCTTGATGGGAAAATACGGAGAAGAAGGAGACCGATTGATTTTTAAAATCCTCAATAGCGGAGATTATCTGTCCAAGGTTAAAGATGAAATTTATCAAACAAAAGACAGTCAACAACTGACCCCTTTAATTTCCGATAGGGCATTGCGCTATGATTTAACCGTTCCTTTTGCCCGTTATGTGGTACAACATCAAAATGAATTGGTTTTTCCGTTTAAGCGTTATCAAATTCAACCGGTGTGGCGCGCCGATCGTCCGCAAAAAGGACGATTCAGAGAATTTTATCAGTGTGATGCCGATGTCATCGGGTCAGAATCGCTTTGGCAGGAAGTGGAGTTTATTCAATTGTATTCACGAGTTTTCGACGAATTAAATTTGAAAGGAGTTACCATTAAAATCAACAACCGAAAAATATTGACCGGAATTGCAGAGATTATCGGAGCAGAAGAAAAGTTGATAGATTTCACGGTTGCATTGGATAAATTGGATAAAATAGGCGCAGCAGGCGTAAAAAAGGAAATGCTGGAAAAAGGAATTAATGATGCTTCAATTGCAAAATTAGAGCCCTTGTTGTCCCTGTCGGGTACAAATGAAGCCCAATTGAAAGTTTTAAAAGAATTACTTCAAAATTCCGAAATCGGAATGCAGGGATATGAAGAAGTCGCTTTTGTGATTCATACTTCGGAAAATCTCGGTGTCCATTCAGCAAATTTACAATTGGATGTGACCCTTGCCCGCGGATTGAATTATTACACAGGAACAATTATAGAAGTTGCTGCACCGGAAAATGTCTCTATGGGAAGTATCGGCGGCGGAGGAAGGTATGACGATTTAACGGGAATTTTCGGGCTTAAGAATATGAGCGGTATTGGAATTTCGTTTGGTTTGGATCGTATTTATTTGGTTATGGAAGCGTTGAAATTGTTTCCGGAAACAATTTCAGAAGGAACGAAAGCGCTGTTTATCAACTTTGGAGATGCCGAAGCTCTTTTTGCCATGAAAACGATTCTCAAATTGCGAGATGCCGGAATTGCGGTAGAACGTTATCCCGATAAAAGTAAAATCGGAAAGCAGATGGGATATGCCGATAAACGCGATATTCCGTTTACAGTGATGGCAGGTGAAAAAGAGCTGAAGCAACAAGTTTATACATTAAAAAACATGAAAACCGGAGCCCAAGAGGAGGTGACTTTTGACGTGTTAAAAGAAAAATTATCAAGCTGATTTTTTTCTTGGGTAGAAAAATACTTTTTTTATAAAATATGCTTGCTTCACTGGGATTTGTTTTTATATTTGCCCCGCTAAATAAAAACAAGATTTAGTTTTAGTGTATGTTTATGGCGAGGTAGCTCAGGTGGTCAGAGCGCAGGATTCATAACCCTGAGGTCGGGAGTTCAAGTCTCCCCTTCGCTACAGGATAAAAAGCTGTTTAACGATTGTTTAAACAGCTTTTTTTATTGTGAATAATATGCATTTTATTTGCGAATGTATCGGTTAAAATTAGTATTCGTTATCAGTTCTAAGTCAATAGAATAGTTTTTATTGAAAATTCTATTTGTCTGAATAACAGAGTTTAAGTATATTTCTTAAAATTGTTATATAGAAATTTGAAGATTACATGAATATCTATATATTGCCGATTCTCTAAAGCATTGTTTATGGATAAAAAAATAAAGTATGAAATGGAGTTTCCGCTACAAGTTTCTCCAACGCTTTTATATCAATATTTATCGACTCCTTCAGGTTTGTCGGAGTGGTATGCGGATAATGTAAACTCCCGTGGAGAACACTTTTCTTTTATTTGGGAAGGAAGTGAAGAAGCTGCTAAATTGCTCAGTAGAAAAAGTCCGGAACGGGTCAAATTTCGTTGGTTAGAAGACGAAAATGAACAAACCTATTTCGAAATGAGAATCCAAGTTGATGAAATTACGCAAGATGTTTCTCTTATCGTGACAGATTTTGCCTATGAAGACGAAATAGAAGAAGGAAAAATGCTCTGGGAAAATATGATTGCAAACTTGCGCCAAGTACTCGGTTCAACCTGATAATTTTATGCAACCACATACAAATCGTATCACGGATTCAAATTTAATCAATCTTAACGGGCAAATTGTAGAATCGGACAAAGCATTCGTTTCCATAAATAATCGAGGGCTGCATTATGGCGATGCACTTTTTGAAACCTTGCTTGTCGTAAAAGGGACGGTTTTGTTTTGGGAAGATCACTACTTCCGACTTATGGCATCCATGCGGATTTTGAGAATGGAAATTCCGATGAATTTTACGATGGAATATCTAAAATCTGAACTTGATAAAACCATTTCCGATAACCTTTCAAAAAGCTTCCGAGTCAAAATTCTCGTTTGGCGTAAAACCGGTGGGAAATATCATCCTGATACAAGAATGATTGATTATGCGATTATTCCTGAGGAAGTAAACTTTAACGAATATAAGTTGGATACTTCACCGTATGAAGTAGAATTGTACAAAGATTTTTATGTACGCAAAGATTTATTGGCTACTTTAAAAACAACCAATAAAATAGTAAATGTATTGGGAAGCATTTTTGCCAAGGAGAACGGATATCAAAATTGTCTCGTCCTGAATGACGCTAAAAATGTCATTGAAGCTTTAAATGCTAATTTGTTTATGGTCAATCAGGATACCATAACAACGCCTCCGTTATCGGAAGGATGTTTAAACGGAATCATGCGTAAGCAATTGATAAAAATTATTGATTCACACCCTGAATATAAGTTGGAAGAACGGCCTGTTTCACCTTTTGAACTTCAAAAAGCCGACGAGTTATTTCTGTCGAATGTTGTTTTTGGAATCCGACCGATTACGAAATATCGAAAAAAAGAATATGGAATTTCCGTTTCTCAAGAAATACTGACATTATTAAATAAAAGAACTTTTGATTTGATTAGTTCAAATTCGGATTCTCAGGCGCATTAGACCAGAGCGAATAATCTCCGCCCAATTCCATCATTTTTTCTTTCCAAAAATTCAATCCCGGTTTTTTAATGATGTTTCCATTATAAACATTGTGTTGCACAACCCAAGTTTGTAGTTCAAGTTCTCGAATGAGCTGATCTTTTTCCCACCCGGAATACCCGAGAAAAAAACGGATGTGATTTTTTTGGAGGCGGTTTGTTTTTAAGAGCCGGAGAATGGTATCAAAATCTCCGCCCCAATAAATTCCTTCTGAAATATTTATACTGTCGGGAATAAGATCCGGGACACAGTGAATAAAATATAAATTATCTTGTTCAACAGGACCACCGTTATAAACGGGAAGGTCTGAAGTTACTTCAGGAATAAAATCTTTCAGTTTAAATTCTAATGGTTTGTTGAGAATAAACCCTACAGAACCATTTTCGTTATACTCCGCCAATAAAATAACAGCGCGATTAAAGGAAATATCTCCAATAATTGAAGGTTCTGCGATAAGTAATTTTCCTTTGGAAGGTAAGGTTATATCCATAAATTTTCAATTGTCGTAAATAAAGTTATGAATAATTTTTGTAGGATACAAAAAAAAATACAAAACAGTAAGAAATTGGAGGTGCAAGAAATAAAAAAATCCTTCCGGTATTTGAAGGATTTTTAGCATTACTATTTAGAAATGGTTGGTTTAGTTTACGCTGTTTTGCAATTCTGATCCGGGTTTGAATTTTACTACATTTTTTGCAGCGATTTTAATAGTTTTTCCTGTTTGAGGATTTCTACCCTCACGAGCAGCTCTTTCTGAAACTGACCATGTTCCAAAACCAACTAAAGAAACGCGTTCTCCGTCTTTTAGTGCAGTTTTTACATTACCTAAAAAAGAATCTAATGCTTTTTTAGCTGTTGCTTTAGAAATTCCGGCATCAGTTGCCATTGAATCAATTAAGTCTGATTTGTTCATACTCTTTAAAAATTGTTGGTTAAACTTCTGTTTTACTCCTACAAATTTAAAAGGATTATCGAATGATACAAGGAATGACAAGGGAAAAGGCGTAATTTGTTAATAACTTTAACATATTGTTGATAAAATTAGCCCAAAATAGATGGAATCTTATCTTTTTTTAACCTTAAGCACTTAGGATACGTAACTATTTTCACCGAACGAAAATCCGTTTAATAAATCGATTGCAGACATTCTTCGCTTACCGGGCAATTGAATTTCATTCAGTTTTACATAGCCGTCAGTCACTGCAACAGCAATTTCCTTTTTGGAAATAATTAATTTTCCGATTTTCTCCTGATGTTCCTTTTTTTCGAAAACAGCTTTGTAAAGTTTTATTCGCTGGGATTCACCATGATTATTTAATAGCGTCCATGCGACCGGAAATGGAGAAAGCCCTCGAATTTTATCGACAATATTTTTTCCGGGAAGATTCCAATCAATTCGGGTATTTTCAGGTGTTAATTTCGGCGCTTCTTTGAGCTGCAAATTCGATTTTTGCGGTATCGGCTGCACCACACCTTCAGCAATGGCATCTAAGGTTTCAATAACCAAAGCACTGCCGAGATGCATCAGTTTGTCGTGAAGTGTCTTGACATCGTCAGTAGGTTCAATGTCAATTTCTTTTTTTGCGATGATGGCACCGGTATCAATTTGTTCATCGATAAAAAACGTGGTCACTCCGGTTTTGGTTTCTCCGTGAATCAATGCCCAATTAATAGGTGCTGCACCTCGATATTGTGGCAGGAGAGAAGCATGCAGATTAAAAGTGCCACGGGGTGGAATTTCCCAAACTACTTTTGGAAGCATTCTGAAAGCCACAACCACAAAAACATCGGCATGCAATGCTTTTAATTGATTCACAAAAACCGAATCTTTTAAATTGCTTGGTTGGAGTAGGGGAAGATTGTGTTTTTCGGCAGTTTTTTTTACGGCAGAGGGAGTTGGTTTTCTTCCGCGCCCGGCAGGTTTGTCGGGAACAGTGACCACAGAAATAACGTTGTGGGAACTGTTTACAATTTTTTCTAAAATAGTAGCGGCAAATTCAGGAGTGCCCATAAATACGATATTGAGCGATTTTTTCATAGTTATTTGGAGATATACAGTTCGTTGTTATCCGTCAAACGGATAAGTTCATTGTCTAATAAAAGTTTTAACGTATTTAATATAGCGGTTTCGGGAAAAGGCAAAAACGTTACCAATTCTTTGGATGTAACTGCTTTTTCTTTTAAGACTGACAATATTTCTTCCGCCAAAACTTGTTGATTTACTTTGACTTTATTTTTATTTTTTGCTGTACAGACAGAACAGATTCCACAAGGTGTTTTATATTTTTCGCCAAAATAATTTACCAACTGGACAGTTCTACAGGTTGTAGTGTTGTGTACATATTCTATCATCGCCTGCACTTGCTTAACTTTTATTTTGTTTAATCGTTCAAATTCAGCAGCAATTTTTGAAATTGTTCGGTCGTCTTCTCTTGGCACTAAATAGGTAATTGAAGCATCCGTTGCAACGTGTTGAAGTTCTATAACTCCATCTTCGTGCATCCGTTTTAAGATGGAGAGAATATCATCAACGGACTGTCCGGTTTTTGAGGAAATAAATTCAAGATCCACTGAAAGCGGAAGCTCAGAAATGCCGGCATAAAGTCTGAGTATCGATTTTCCAATTACAGAAATTCGCATATCTCTTTCAAAATATCTTAATAATTCAGACGAACTGCCTACAAACTTGAGGATGGTTTTTTTCGTAAACTGCTCAGACAATTCGAGGATTCCCAATCTGTCCATTCCTTTTAATGCATTGTAAGTCAGTATGCTGTTGAGTTTGTGTTTTTTTACAAAATCAGAAAAATTAAATTGATATTGTATGTTTTGCCCTTCTCCATAAGCTATTTGCAAATAACTGCTTAATTTTCGATAAATGAATTTCAAATCTGAAGTCGTAGGCAAATTAGCAATAAATTGATACGCTACTTGTTTGTCATCAAATTTGTCATACAATAAAATGCCTTCGGCATATTCGCCGTCTCTACCTGCGCGTCCTACTTCCTGAAAATAACTTTCCAAACTCTCGGGAAGTTGCAAATGAATTACATAACGTACATGAGGATGATCAATACCCATCCCGAATGCACTGGTTGCAACAATTGTATTGATTTTTCCGCGTTGCCAAGCTTCCAATTTGCTTCTTTTTTCTTCTGCAGAAAGTCCGCCGTGATAAAAATCAGCACGAAGTCCGTAAACATTTAATTGCTCTGCAATATCTATCGTTGCTTTTCTGTTTCTTACATATACAATAGCTGCTCCCGGATTGTCTTTCAAAAGTTGGGAAGTGCAATAGATTTTATCCGGTTCGGTTTGTACTTTATATGCTAAATTGCTTCTGACGAAAGATTGTTTAAAAATTTGAGGAAGTTCTAATTTCAACTCGCGAATGGTATCTTCCAGAACTTTGGGGGTTGCAGTAGCCGTCAAAGCCAGAAAAGGAGTGAGGGGTTGCAACTTTCTAAGCAAAACAATATTTTTATAAGCCGGACGAAAATCATTGCCCCATTGAGAAATACAATGCGCCTCATCAATGGCAATGAGGTTTACGTTCATCATCCGTATGTAATTTTGAACAATGTCTTGCTGTAATCGTTCTGGAGAGAGATAGATGAATTTATAATTTCCATACAGTGCATTATCCAAAAGCATTTGAAGGTCATTAAAAGAAATTCCACCGGATAAATTTATCGCTTTAATTCCTTTTTCTTCCAGTCCGCGTACTTGGTCCTGCATCAAAGCAACAAGCGGCGAAATCACAATACAGATTCCGTCCGAAGCTAAAGAAGGAACTTGAAAACACAAAGATTTCCCACCGCCTGTGGGCATGAGAGCAACGGTATCACGTCCGTTTAAAACGGATTCTATAATTTCTTTTTGTAACGGTCGAAATGAATTAAATCCCCAATATCGATATAAAACATCTTCTAATGCGTTCAAAGTATGTGATTGAGTTTGTTTAAAATAAATTCAGTTCGTTCTTGAACGGTACCAACGGGAACTTCAATTAAAGCGTACCCATATTTTTCATATCCTTTTCTTAGATGACGATAAATGGTTTCGGCTTGCTCATAGGATTCGTACCTTTCATTATCGGTTACATAGATTTTTTCCCAAGGCGGCAACACAAAAACCACATCATACCGGTTTGCATTACATTCATCGGTAAAATGCGGCGGATAATGAACTTTAAGAAAATCTAAATAAGCGGTAACGTCTGCAACACCACGATCATAAAACAAAATGGATTTGGAGCAGGATTCGGCTGCTTTGAATTGTTCCAATCGTTCTTCCAACAGTTTTTGACTAAACAATATCGGATTTTCCAAGAACAACTGAGCAATTCCGTCCTTTTGAGCTTGAAGGGTAATTTCTCGTGAAATTTCATGTTGTACGGAATGCCCTTGTTTTTCCAAATGCTTTATCAAAGCTGTTTTTCCCGATCCCGGACCTCCGGTGATTAATATTCTTTTTGCTGCCAATTGTCAGAATTTTATACAAAGTAAATAAAATATAATCGATGTTGAAAGTGTATCTTTGCAATCAAAGGATTTTAATGTATGGATAAAAAGACAGAAGATTTTTATAGCAGACTCAGAAAACAATTAGAAGAAGACACTACTTGGCCAACACAATACCTCTTTAAATTTATTGTTCCTGCCAATTTGGAAAAAATTGCAGAAGTTCGTGCCGTTTTTGACGGAACGGATGCCATGATAACCACACGCGATTCTTCACGAGGAAATTTCACCAGCATCTCGATAAAGCTAACCATGCAATCACCTGATGGAGTTGTTGAGAAATATATAGCGGTTTCCAAGGTTGAGGGTGTTATTTCATTATAAATTCTTATTTTTAAGCACTCCATAAAATCATTCACACAAAATTTATTTAATTTGACAGCAGCTTTAGATAACTTAGAATACAATACGGAACGTCCCGGATTAAAACTTCCCGAATATGGACGACACGTTCAAAAAATGGTAGATTATGCCATAACGATAGAAGATAAAGAAGCCCGTAATCGTACGGCAAAAAGTATAATTTCGGTAATGGGTAATATGAACCCGCATCTACGTGATGTTCCCGATTTTCAACATATGTTGTGGGATCAATTGTTTATTATTTCAGATTTTGAACTCGATGTAGATTCACCTTATCCGAAACTTTTAAAAGAAGAATTGGAAGAACGTCCGGAACCTCTTCAATATCCTCAAAATTTTCCAAAATATCGTTTTTACGGAAACAATATTAAACGAATGATTGACGAAGCAGTTCGATGGGAGGACGGTTCCAAAAAAGACGGGTTGATTCTAACCATTGCCAATCACATGAAAAAATCTTATTTGAGTTGGAACAAAGATTCCGTTGAAGATATTGTGATTTTTGATCATTTATATGAGCTTTCCGATGGAAAAATTGATTTGCGAAAACGTGATGAAGATTTGAGTGATGCATCCGATTTGATGAAGACCAAGAAACGGTTTTCAAGTTCCAGAAAAAATTATAAAACAAGCAGACGCAAAAGACATTAAAAATTAAGAATGGCTACATTTCAAATTGAAGGAGGCTATAAACTCCACGGGGCAATAACGGCTCAAGGGGCAAAAAATGAAGCATTGCAAATCCTCTGTGCAGTACTTTTAACAGAAGAAGAAGTAATTATCGAAAACATTCCGGACATCATTGATGTCAACAAACTGATTGAAATTCTTAGAAATTTGGGCGTTTCAATCCGGGATCTTGAAAAAGGAAAAAAATCCTTTACAGCAAAAAACATCAATTTAGACTATCTCACTTCCGAACAATATAAAACGGATGCGGCTTCGTTGCGAGGTTCTATTATGATTGTCGGACCTTTGTTAGCCAGATTTGGGAAAGCTTCCGTGCCACGCCCCGGCGGAGATAAAATCGGTCGTCGTCGTGTCGACACGCATTTTGAAGGGTTTATAAAACTCGGCGCCAAATTTTTATACAACAGAGAAGAGCGTTTCTACGGCGTTGAAGCTCCGAATGGTCTTCAAGGAACCTATATGCTCTTAGATCAGGCATCTGTAACCGGAACTGCAAATATTATTATGGCAGCGGTTATGGCAGAAAGAACCACAACAATTTACAATGCAGCTTGTGAACCTTATATTCAGCAGTTATGTAAAATGCTCAATGCCATGGGCGCAAAAATTTCCGGAGTTGGTTCCAATTTGATAACCATTGAAGGGGTGACCAATTTGAAGGGGTGTTCCCATCGGATTTTACCGGATATGATTGAGATTGGCAGCTGGATTGGTTTGGCGGCAATGACAAAAAGTGAAATTACCATTAAAAATGTAAGCTGGGAAAATTTAGGGTTGATTCCTGAAACTTTTCGAAAAATTGGAATTACGCTAAACAGAGTTGGAGACGACATTCACATTCCGGCACATGATAACTACGAAATTCAAAGCTATATCGATGGTTCCATAATGACCATATCCGATGCTCCGTGGCCGGGATTTACTCCCGATTTGTTAAGTATCGTGTTGGTTGTTTGTACACAGGCAAAAGGAAGTGTGCTGATTCATCAAAAAATGTTCGAGAGCCGATTGTTCTTTGTCGATAAACTGATCGATATGGGCGCAAAAATAATTCTTTGCGATCCGCATCGCGCTACCGTAATCGGTCATAATTTTGAATCCAATTTGAAAGCGACAACCATGGTTTCTCCCGATATTCGGGCAGGGATTGCTTTGTTAATTGCCGCACTATCGGCAAAAGGCACAAGTACGATTCACAACATTGAACAAATTGATCGCGGATACGAAAATATCGATGAACGCTTGCGCGCATTAGGTGCAAGAATTAAAAGAGTCTGACCGGAAGTTTCTGTTTATTGCAACTTTCTGTTTTTATTGATTTCATCTTGAAGCTTTCGACGAAGTTTTTGTTCTCTTTCCAAACTGTTTCTTCGATAGTCTTCAATTTCGATTTCCATTTCGGCAATTTTCAATTCGGCATTCCGAATCACTTTGTAGCTGGTTACAAAACGATAGCCTAAAAAGGCACAGGCAAGTACCAAAATCCCGATGATGCTAAAAAGAAGTGCGTTGTAACTGCTTTTGGTCATTTGTATTCCCAGAAACCGAATGCTCTTTTCATTTTCTTGTGAAATTGCCAAATTTTCTTCGGTTTGCTTCAGTTGAAGGTTTAACGTATCAATCGCGGCTTGTTGGTTTTGAATGATGTCCTGCTGATTTGTAATGTTTTGTTTTAATTCACTGATAGAATCCAGAATATTGCTACGCAACGTAGCAAGTTCACTTTTCTTAATCACTTTGTATTCTTTATAGCTGTTACTTTTTTCAAATACCTCATCCATTTGGGTGTTTAAAGTATTGTCTATAATTTGTATGTCTTCTTGAGCGAGGGTGAAAACAGGAAAGAAAACGATGGCAACATATAAAAAGAAGCGCTTTTTCATACATTTAAATTATTTGTGGGGGTTTTATGTATAAACATTACACAAGAGTAATAAAATTGTTAGTAAAGATAGGGATGTTGCCTCGAATTTTGTAAGATTTTTAACACACATCGCTTAATTTAAAATTCAACAGTCAAGGTTTTCTCTTTGAAAGAACAATTGTATTTTTGTTTTCCAAACCGATTAATATATAATTTATGAAAAAAATTTTAACATTAACTGTTGCGCTTGCATTTGGGGTGATTTCGTTTGCTCAAATTTCAACGCCTCAACCCAGCCCGTTTCAAAAAATTGAACAACGCGTAGGCTTGACTGATGTTTCTGTAGAGTATTCCAGACCTTCCGCAAAAGGAAGACACATTTACGGAAATTTAGTACCCTTTGATAAAATGTGGAGAACCGGAGCCAATAACAATACCGTAATCCGATTTAGCAATGATGTGATTGTTAATGGAAAAACATTAAAAGCAGGAAGTTATGCGTTGTATACCAAACCGGGCGTGTCAAGTTGGGATGTTTATTTTTATTCTGACACGAACAATTGGGGATTGCCGGATAAGTGGGACGATTCCAAAGTAGCTGCACATATAAATGTACCCACCAGTCATTTGTCATCAGAAATAGAAACATTTACAATCACTATTGACGATATTACTCACGATGCTGCCAAAATCGGGATTCGATGGGTGAATACCTATGTCGGAATTCCGGTGCAATTCAAAACTGATGAAGCTGTTTTGGCCAACATTCACAACGTGATGAACGGTCCTTCTGCAAATGATTATTATGCGGCAGCAATTTATTATTTTGAAACCGGTAAAGACATTCAGCAAGCCAAAAAATGGATTGATAAATCGATGGAATTATCAGAAAATCCAATGTTTTGGCAACTCAGACAACAGGCGCTGATTTATATGAAAGCCGGCGATAAAAAAGGAGCTATTGCCGCAGCTAAAAAATCGTTGGAACTTGCTAAAAAAGCTAAAAATGACGATTATGTCGCTTTAAATACTAAATCGCTTCAAGAATGGGGCGCCTTGTAATTCCAATTAAAGTTTTGTTTAAAACGGGTTTTTTATTTAAAACCCGTTTTTTTTTTATTCTTTAATGGGACTGATTATCTTCACATCATAAAAGTTGATCGCTCCCCGAATCACCGATAGTAAAACTTCGTTAAGTGCTTTTATAATCTGTATTTTCAGCTCACTTTTGTTGTAAAGCAGACTAATTTCTCGTGCAGGCTGCGGACTTTCAAATGATTTTAAATTCTTTTTGCGTTCTTTAGACAAATCAAGCGTGTGTAAATACGGAAGCAGCGTCATTCCCATCCCTTCATCACTCAATTTTAAAAGCGTTTCAAAACTTCCGCTGTGTAATTGAAAACTATCCGAAGGTTCTCTACGCGAAGCTTTACATATATTCATAATGTTGTCTCGAAAACAATGACCATCTTCCAAAAGAAGAATGTCTTGAAGATTTAAATCCTCGGGAGTAATTTTAGCTTTTGTTCGCAACCGATGATTTTCAGGAATATAGCCAACAAACGGTTCATAATACAACAGCAATTCTTTAATGTTTTCATCATTTAAGGGAGTTGCAGCTATTGCCGCATCGAGATATCCGTCTTTTAATTGTGAAATTATTTCCTGGGTGTTAAGTTCTTCAATCCGCAATTGCACTTTCGGATACCGCTTGTTAAAATGTTTTAAAAACATGGGCAAAAGCGTTGGCATAACCGTGGGAATGATTCCCAGTGAAAATTCTCCGCCGATATATCCTTTTTCCTGATCGACAATATCTTGCATCCGATTGGCTTCGTTGACAATTTTTCGGGCTTGAATAATAATTTTTTCTCCTATTTCAGTGAGTGTGATTGGTTTTTTTGAACGATCGAATATTAAAATATCCAATTCTTCCTCCAACTTTTGAATCTGCATACTCATGGTTGGTTGCGTCACAAAAGATTTTTTGGCGGCTTTGGTAAAGTTTTGATGCTCCGCAACAGCAAGAACATATTGTAATTGCGTAATTGTCATTCAGTAAAAATAATTGATTAGACACTATGCAAATATCAATATTATTTATTGAAAAAATAATTAAAAAATCCCTCTTGATTTAATTTCTAGATATTTATTGATTGCATTTACCGTTAAATCTTCCGGAGCTGTGAGTATGGATATGATTCCGTGTTTCTTAAGTTCATTTACAATTAATTTCTTTTCGTGAATAAATTTTTCTGCAATCACCTTATCAAATATTTCCTGAGTTGTTTTGGCCGGTTTTTTTATAAAAGCGGTCAATTCGGTATTTTCAAAAAAGATAACCACCAACAAATGTGATTTATTCAAAGCACGAAGGTATTTTAGTTGTCTTTCTAAGGCATCGCGGGTTTCAAAATTTGTAAAAAGCAGGAGCAAACTTCGCTGTTTTAAAGTGTGTTTAATATCCAGAAACAAACGGGAAAAATCACTTTCTGAAAAATCAGTTTCAATATTATAAAGTGTGTTAAGTATGAGTTGCATTTGCATATTTCTGCGCGCTGCTTTTACTTTATCTTCAAGTTTGCGTGAAAAAGTAAAAATCCCGGCTTTGTCGTGTTTTCTTAAAACGATATTGGACAAAACCAAAGCCGCATTGATGGAATAATCTAAAAGACTGAGCCCTGAAAAAGGCATTTTCATCACTCTTCCTTTGTCAATCACACAGTAGATGGGTTGGGATTTTTCATCCTGAAACTGATTGATCATTAAGGAAGCTTTTTTTGCAGTTGCTTTCCAATTGATGTTTCGCACATTGTCGCCGATAACGTATTCCTTGATTTGTTCAAATTCCATAGTATCTCCTAATTTCCTGATTTTCTTGAGACCGAAAGGCTGATGTGTTTTTGAAAAGGCAAGAAAATCGTACTTTTTAAACTGAAGAAATGAAGGATAGGTCGGCACCGATTTATTTTCATCAAATTGAATACGGCGCGAAAGTAAACCGATTGGTGTATTTGTGAAAACATTTAAGGCTCCAAATTTGTATTCTCCGCGAGTAACGGGTCGCAAGGAGTATGAAACTTGTTTAGTTTCTCCGGAGTTTAGTTTTAATTTAATGTCAAAATCTCTGATTTGAAATTGCGGCGGAAGTTCATCGATGATTTTTAAATGTAAAGAGAATTTGTGATGATTTTTAAGGGTAATATAAATCTCGTTTTCATCGCCGTTAGAGAATTTATCGGGAAGAATTCTTTTTGCTTTTATCGGTGTTTTTTTAGAATAGAGAAAAAATCCGTCAAGAAGCGTTATCAATAGCAACAAAACCAATACCAGTTGAGCGATCGGAAATAACGCGGGTCGAAAATAAGAAAGGACAAAAAGCAAAACCACTCCAAAATACGCAATGAAGAAGCGTTGGTTAATAAAGAATGATTTAAAGAATTTCTTCACTTCAAAGACGTGTTAAAGGTTATCGTGGAATATCAATTATTTCCAGAATCTGACCGATGATTTTTTCAGGTGTCAAGCCTTCCATTTCCTTTTCCGGAGTTAAAATAATGCGATGTTTTAGGACACTTGGAGCCACTTTTTTTATGTCGTCCGGAGTGACAAAATCGCGTCCGTTCATGGCCGCCAGTGCTTTGGAAGCCGTCATGATTGCCAACGAAGCCCGCGGAGATGCACCTAAATAAAGATTGGCATTATTTCGGGTGTTTATGATAATTTCGGCAATGTATTTTAACAAGTGATTTTCAATTACAATTGATTTTACAAGCTTTTGATATTCAATTATTTTTTCGGACGAAAGCACCGGTTTCACAGCTGCCAAAAGCGGTTTTTCTTTTCGATGGTGCTGATTTTCTATAATTCTTAATTCTTCTTCCAAATTCGGATAGGGGACATTAATCTTAAACAAAAATCGGTCTAATTGCGCTTCCGGCAATGCATAAGTTCCTTCTTGTTCAATGGGATTTTGCGTTGCAAAAACAAGAAAAGGTTTTTTCATATCGTACCGGATTCCGTCCATCGTGATTTGATATTCTTCCATGACTTCAAAAAGTGCTGCTTGAGTTTTTGCCGGCGCACGATTAATTTCGTCAATGAGAATAATATTGGAAAACACAGGGCCCTTTTTAAATTCAAAAGCCTGGTCTTTCGGATTAAAAATAGAAGTCCCCAAAATATCGCTCGGCATTAAATCGGGGGTAAATTGAATGCGGCTGAAATCCGCATCAATGGATTTTGCAATCAATTTTGCGGTTAAGGTTTTTGCTACTCCCGGAACGCCTTCAATCAAAACATGACCATCGGAAAGAATCGCTACAATGAGCAGTTCTAACATTTCTTCTTGTCCGACAATAATTTTTTGCAATTCCGATTTAATTTCGGTGACCGCTGCGTTTAATTCGTCCAAATCAATGCGTGAACTAAAGTGCGATTCAAAGTTATCTGTGTTTTCCATGAGATTCGTTACGGTTAAAATTTTCTATTTTTTTATTTAATTCTATCAAATCGTTTTCTGAATGATTGGGTTTTTCTTTTAGTTTTTCTATAAATTCAATCAAATCTTTCGTTTTATGATAATCATTTCCGGACTTTAAAGCCAGTTTATGAATAAATTCATCAGACATTTCCTGAGTTTCTAAAAAGAACTTGGAACGAACGGAACTGAAAAAATACGTAATCTTTTTTGCTATGATGTTGCTGTAATTGCGATGTTGATAATACAGACTTCCCACGCTTTTCGTAAATGAAATGGTCAGGTTTTCCACCGGCGGAATGACGGGAATTATTTGCTGTTCTCTTTTTCCTCTGAAAATAACAAATAATAACAAACCAATCATCAATAGATAATACCCCGACTTTAACCCGGTTTCCGAAAGTACAAACCGCAGGGGTGTGGTGACAATAACTTTTCCGGTTTTGAGATATTCATCCCAATAATAAACAGCTCCGTCTAAATAGGATAGGCTGGCGGCGGCAAACTCCTGTGAATCTGATAAAAGATTGTAATTACTGAAAACTTCAGGAAGCGAATGAATATAAAATTTGCCTGCTCCGTAATCGATAGAAACAAAATTTGCAATGTCTTTTTCCTCGGATTGTGTATAGGAAATAATTTTAGTTGTGGTCGAATCCATTTTGGAGAAATATGCCGGATCGGGAATTTCCAAGGAAGTGTTTTCGGATGATTTTAATGTATTTTCTACAAAATTTGTTTCAATTGTAGATTTCTGAACTTCAATGATATAACTGGTTTTTATTTTTAAACTGTCAGCCAGGGGACCGAAAAAATCTTTGGTAGCAAGAAACACGGTATTTCCTTCTTCGACAAAATTTAATAATGCATTGGATTGTTGTAAATCAAATCCTAAGTAGTCATTGATAAAAATAAATACGGAATTTTTCGGTAATTCATTTTCAACTAAAAATTCATAAGGATCTGCCGTAGATTTAATTACAGGTTTTTCCAAAAGATTGGGCAACTCTTGATAAATCACATAACATCCGTATGGAATTTTATCGGATGAAGTATAACTGGAACGCCAATTAATCGAAGTCGGGCGAAACAATTCGGCAATAATGAGCAGCAGGATAAAAAAACCGAAAATCCAAAGCAGTATTTTTGATTTATTTCTACCCATAATTTACCTTGTTTTCTAGTTGTTTAAAATCTGTATTTGCTTTTTCAAAATCATGGGTATTGAGGTCGTATGCTCCATACCAACTGTGATCGTACCAATAGGAAATTTTTTTAAAACAATATTTTATATCAGAATTTTGAATTTCTTTAGTATAATCACTGTTTGTTTTCTTGCTGTTTAAATTGATAAAATTCTTTTTGGAAAGTACCTGAAGTGATTTTAAATAGCTGTAACGAATTGCCAACCGATAATCATCAGATTTGAGCGCTTCACTAATCAAACGGTTATAATCTGTGTCGGCAATGTCCTCAATGCTATATTCCTGATTTTCAATGGGGTTTATTTCTTTTTTAATGATTGAAAAACTCGGATGAGTTGACAAAACTCTGAAAATCAAATAACAGGTAAAAGCGATAAACAGCCCGTAAAAAAGTATTTCAAAAAATATGACCGTTTCATTACTTATTTCAATATTAAAACTATTCCCGATTTTTTGGAAAAACCATTTTAAGAAATTCTGTATAAGATTTTGATTTTCACCTATATCTTCGGTATAGTCGAACTGACTTCCTGTGTATTTTTCGTTCAGATTTTCACCAAATTCTCTTTTTACAATCGGTACTTCCGTCGAAGCGGAAAGAATTTCAGAAGCATAATTTGTCTGAAACAATCCGAAAAACATAAAGAATATAAGAGTTGCAAAATGTTTTTTCATGAAATTCCGATTTGTTCAATTCGCTCTCGTGCGGCTTCGTTATTTTTTTCTTCATAAAACGAGAAAAACAACACACCGTTGATAAATTGCGTGAGTATTTGAAAAAACAGATAACTAACTATCAAAACGGTAATGATTATAATCCATAAAATTTTATAAAAAACGGAGTCCGCCAATGATTCTGTAGAAAAATAAGAGATTATTCCGACAAGATATCCGGGAACCATCATCACAGTCAGCGCCATCACGCCTAATAACAATCCCAAAACAATATGAGAAAGGACGCTTTTTATAAAATTTGAAGTCGTGAATTGCCATCCGATTGAAAAGCTGTCTGTAACTTCTGATTTTGTATAAAACATAGCCATAAATGATATTCCCATCCAAATTCTGTAACCGGTTATAGCCACAAAATAAATTAGAATGCCAAATAACGGAATGAGTCCGGCAAAAGTGCTCACTATAAAAACGCCGATATAAATGACTCCCATAAGCAAAATGAACAGGAAAATATTGCCCGACATTTTTCGGATGCTTTCAAAAACATTTTTTCTGTCGATAGGTTCCCCTTTATTCTTGACGTATTCCGCCATATAAGAAGCTGCCAAACTGTAATTAAGGATGGAAGTAACGAGCATCAGAACCAAAAAAAGCCCCATTCCCATTAAAATGTTTCGTTCTTGAAAGGGATCGTCTGTTGCATGGAAAAAAATCAAATTCCAATATCCGGAAACCAAAAAATAACTTACCGCAATAAATCCGATTGCAAAAAAACTGTTGTACCGCAGGAAAATAGCAAAGAAAGGATTAAAATTTAATTTTAAAAATTTAATGTAAGCATCGATAATTTCTCCGATATCTCGTGCTTTTCTCAGTTCAAATGATTTTTCCGGCATATTTGCGATGAAGAATTATTGGATAAACAATGTAATAAAAAAGAATTAAAAGCAGCGAACCAAAAATAATAGTTCCTGCCAACCATAACGGCATATCGGCATATCGGGTAATAAAACCTTCTATAAATCCGGCGAGGATAAAAAACGGAATCGTGCTGACCACGATTTTCAGACCGTCTTTGGCTCCTTTAATGAAAGAAACTTTTCGAGAATATGTTTTAGGAAAAAGGATGCTGTTTCCCATAACAAGACCGGCACATCCTGCAACGATAATTACCGAAATTTCTATCGTTCCGTGCAACCAGATACTTTTTGACGCTTCAAACAACAGTCCATGGTTGTAGAACATGGTAAAAAAAGCACCGATCATCACGCCGTTTCTAAAAAGAATGAGGCTCGTCCCGACTGAGGTAATAACACCAAATGCATAAGCCAGAAAAGCCACGCGGATGTTGTTAATGGTTATTCCCAAAAACGACCCTATTTGACTTCCGCTTTTGTATATTGCCGTAGGTTCGCCTTTGGCAATATTTTCTAAAGTGAGATTTACATAATTGTCGCCCATAATGAGTCGGATAAAAGAATAATCATTTAATGAAGAAATGACGCCGATAAAAGTGGAAACCGCAAAAATTAAAAAGGAATAAAAAAAGGTTTTTTGATATTTATAGAAAAATAAAGGGAATTCAATTTTCCAGAAATCAATAATGTTTTTCTTGGATTCTTTTTTGTTTCTGTAAATTAGTTGATGCGCTTGAGATGCCAGTGCATTCAGGTATGTATGCGTGTTGCTCTGAGGATAATGGGTTTGTGCATATGCCAAATCATTGGTAAGTTGAATGTAATAATCGGCAAGTAAATCGGGATTTACATGCAATTTAGAATGGAGAGCTTTTTCAAATGCAATCCATTTTTCCTTATTTTGCTTGATGAATGCCGCTTCACGCATAATTCAAACTTTTTTTCAAAAATATAAATACTTCATGACCCAATGGCAAATTTGATAATTAATACCTCTCAAAATGTAAATTTGCACTATAAAATTGCGAACATAGGAGTCCGCGTACTTGCTTTTCTGATAGATTTAGTCATTTTTTTCGCTTACTTTTATTTGGTCGATTTGTTGATGGATGCTCTTCAAATCAGGATGTGGGACGACTGGACAGTCATCGGAATTAATCAATTGCTTTTGCTTCCGGTGATGTTTTATTCGCTTTACATGAACATTATTTTCCAAGGGCAGACGGTTGGGAAAATGATTATGAAAATTCAAGTTGTCAAATTGGACGGAACTCCGGTTTCGTGGGGCGATTATATGGTTTTGTGGGCGATGCGTCTGGTTGATATTTGGGCATTTTTGGGTTCCCTCGGCTTTTTATTTATTGTTTTTTCTGAAAAAAGTCAACGAATAGGAGACCATGCAGCAGGCACGGTAGTAATCAATAAAAAGAACTACGTAGGATTAGACCACACTTTATTGGAAGAAGTTCCTCAAGATTATACTCCGGTTTTTCCACAAGTATTAAGTTTGACAGATAAAGACATTCGGCTGATAAAAGAAACGTTTTCCATTGCTACAAAATCCTTGGATTATGCAACTCTGAAAATGTTGCGTAATAAAGTGGAAAGCATTCTGAATACCCATTCCGAAATGTATGATTCGGATTATTTGGAAACTGTTTTAAAAGATTATTATTCTCTTACAAACTCGATGTGAATATAATAGCTGCACTAGATATTGTCGGTACTGTTGCCTTTGCTGTTTCGGGTGTGCTTACAGCGATGAACAAACGCCTGGATCCGTTTGGAATATTTATCATTGCCTTTGTGGCGGCAGTTGGTGGCGGAACTTTACGCGACATTTTAATCAAAGCGCCCATTACGTGGATGGAAGATTTAATTTATATTCACTTAATCATGGGAACGACGATTGTAACTGTCATTTTTCGGAACAAGCTTAATTACTTTCGGCGCTCGTTGCTTCTTTCAGACACCTTGGGAATGGTAGTGTTTACGTTGGTCGGTTTGGAAAAAGGACTGGACGCCGGATATTCTCCGATAATTTGTATTACGTTAGGAACAATGACCGCTTGTTTCGGAGGAGTCATTCGGGATACGTTAAGCAATAAAATCCCAATTATTTTTCACAAAGAAATTTATGCCACAGCGTGTATTCTCGGAGGAATTACCTATTTCGTGATGACGCAATTTGATTTTTCAAACGGGATTATTCTCATCGTGTCGGGAAGTGTTATCATTGTCGTACGTCTGCTGGCTATTTATTTTAATTTTTCCCTGCCCAATGTCTATTCAAAAGAAGAAATTGAAGACAATCAAAAATATTGATTATTCAAGCACAGTTGCTTTGATGTAAATATTAGAAATTGGCCAATCTTCTGAATCGGTTTCAACTTCGGCAATTTTTTCCACCACATCCATTCTATAATACTCCCCAAAATTCGGA
>LSQX01375106.1_pt1 | contig 24591 bp, 18 predicted proteins | sample 654561 | NCBI WGS metagenome assembly LSQX01 (sample SAMN04489861, study PRJNA283612) | anaerobic digester metagenome | isolation source: 4 biogas reactors fed with cattle manure at either 37C or 55C with and... | place: Denmark: Kongens Lyngby | collected 2014
ATGCAACGGAAAAAAATAACACTGATTGTCGTTCTATCACTTATGATTTCAATAGGCTTAATTTTACAATCCGTTGACTTGGTAAACGCTAACTATTATCCACCTCCCTCTATTGAGATTTCCTCACCGAGTGCCGCTCCGAGTCCGAGGATTTATAGAGAAAACTCCGTTCCACTTCACGTAAACGTTAACGTATTAGCTAATGAACCTGATATAACTTCAATCAAATACAGCCTAGATGGAAAAGCCAACGTTACACTTACCGACCTTGCTAGAACCGATGATGCAGCTTATTGGACAACAACAGAAGGGGTTTTCATAAAGGGCACTGCTTTTCGCGCTGAAACCTCTTTAGATAATTTAGCTGATGGAAAGCACACGATAACTGTCTATTCACATGATGTTAATGGCAAAGAAATGTCTGAATCGAGAGAGTTCACAGTAGACTATGACTATGTGCCTCCGCAAAATCCCTTCGGACTACCCGATAACATCCCCAACGGCACTGCAACGCTACCACCTACGACTACCCAAACAGAAACCCCCATACCAGCCATCGACTCAAGCAGTCTCCAACCCTTTGAAAACCTCTGGTCTTACATAATCATAGGTTGTGTATCGGCATCATTATTAGTGGGAGTACTATTATTCAGGAAAAAATCAAGCTTTAAGGGATCAAAAAGCTGTGAAACTTTCACATGAAAGCGCTAATTGCGTTAATTACCTTAAGCCTTATTGTCTCTCTTTCAATCCTTGTACTACCCATTAAAGCGCAACAACCAACTCTTCCACCTGAACTGCGAGATTTAGATGCAGAGCAATGGAATGAACTATTGAAAAAGGGACAGGCAACCCCGCCATCACAGTTAACTGACCAAGATAAAGAACTGCAAGATAAAGTTTTGAATTTTTTGGCTACCGTTGCAAAAATTGATACTGCAAGCTACACGATAGAAACATTTGTAGACAATGTACCTGGTCCCAACTATGACAAAACCTTAAAGCTAAAGTTGTCCTCTGATGATAGCAAAATAGATGTACTTTGTCTTTTTAGAGATAATTCGCTATTTTGGTGCACGATTCATCCAGTTCAAGGGTCTCCCGCCTCTACTAGATCAGAATCTTCAGACGCTCTTACCATAGCTAAGGATACTCTTGAAAGTCTTCAAACTTTTTCGGCAAAAGACCACTTCCCAAAGATGCTAATAATGCTGAATGATGTGACTGAACTAAAGAGCTCTAAAAGTGTAAATGCTGAGTTTACTCAAGAAATAGCAATCAGCGACAACACAGCAAGAATATCGTGGGAGCCTTATGCTAACGGTCTTAGCAATCCGCAAAACAAGCTAACACTTGAATTTAAAGATGGAAATCTATTGTTTTTTGCTGATTTCTTAGGACTATTCACTATAGGCAGTAGCGATGTCATTATTACAGAAAAAGACGCCATTCAAATTGCAATCGAGCATACACGGGAGTTTACGTGGGAAGAGGATGGCGAAACAATCACGAACGTCAACGTTTTAGACAGCCCCATCATTGCAAACATAAGCCTACAAAACAGAGGAAACAACACCCTGTATCCATACTGGGATATTTGGCTACCTTTAGACAAGATGTACCCCGGCGGCGTCACAGGCTTTCACGTATCAATCTGGGCTGATACTGGCGAACTCTCATTCATAACACCAATAGGCTATTTAGGCAAACCAGATGCTGCATCTTTAGACTCTCAAACAACCCAACAAGGATCAAACTACGGTTTTGTTGTTGGTATTATGCTAATAGCTGCAACAGCGGCCATCGCAAGCTATCTGTTTTATAAACGAAAAAGATAGCTAACAACATTCCCTTTTTTCTTTAGTATGAATACAAACCAATATGTATGCCCTAATTTGAAGGGCTTGTTTGCCAAAACCCTACTCTAATTCCATTTACTTTTATTTCAAGTGAAGGTTAATGCTCACGCTAAATAGAGTATTTCGATTGGCACCTAAGAATTAGTACACATGTCCTAAAATATAGAGCTAAATAGGAAGAAATATTACTACTTTTACACTTGGAGGGCAGAGGCTGATGAATAATAATACCAAGATTTGTTGCATTGTTATTCTTGCTATGCTTGTAGTATGTGCCATTTTGGTTGCACCTGTTAGAGCTTACGGGGATTTTTGGGTTGAGAGGACACCCATGCCTAACTCGGGAGTATTTTTGAAAGCTGTCACGTTAAATGATAAAATACACATTATAGGCTCAAACTATACTGCCGCTTCTAACTTTCACGCTCACTATGACCCAGTAATTGACACCTGGGTTTCAAAAGAATCAATGACTTTGTATAGAGCCAATTTTGCTGTTGCCACTTATCAGGACAAAATTTACGTCATGGGCGGTTTTATAGGCGTAAGTCAACAGTTTATTCCAACAGCAACATCGGCAAATGAAATGTATGACCCAGCCACTGACAGATGGGTAAGTAGGATGGCATTACCCGTGGCAGAAGGGTTTTTGGAAGCTGTCACTATAAATGAAAAGATTTACGTTTTGGGCGGAGCCGCTTACAACGGAAAGGGATATGACATTAGCGGAATAAACTATGTGTATGATCCAACAAGTGATTCTTGGGAGCCACTAGCCTCTATACCTGTGCCCGTGTATAACTTCGCCATGGCCGCAGTTGGAGACAAAATTTATGTGATAGGCGGACACCTAAACTCACAAGAATACAGTGACCAAACTCAAATCTACGATACCCAAACCAACACTTGGTCTTTTGGCAAACCTGCCCCCATTACCACTGTTAGCAGAGCCGCCGTCGCAACTACAGGCATTTCGGCACCCGCCAGAATATACTACATCGGCGCTGAAGATGATCCCGCTTGGGCAAGTACAAAGACGGGTCCTTGTCCTACTCAGATTTATGACCCTCAAACAGACAGTTGGACTACTGGTACCTCGATACCCACTCCCGTATGTCCGGCTTTGCTTTGGCGGTTGTAAATGACACAGTTTATGCCATAGGAGGTCATGATGGAGCTATCGAGAGCCGGGTTAACGAGCAGTATTTCCCACCAGACTACAAAGATTCGACTACATCACCTTCTTCTCAACCTCAAACTCCAACCCCCTCGCCCCCAGCTTCATCCCCTGATGATAAAGCAACATTGGAACTAACTTTGTTGCTAGGCATAATTATCGCCATAGTCGTTGGGGCCATAATCATAACAATAGCAGTGACTCATAAGAAACGAAGATAACCACTAGCATTGCTAATCCAAACAAGAAGCCAGCGAAAAAGGATTTAAAAAATAAAAAACCATTGCTGAGAAAAGTTGGAAAAACGGTTTGTACACGCAGATGCGTTAGAAAAAAGTTGCCGGTTTATGCTTAATATTTGTTCTTATAAAATGTTATGAAGCGTTAGTGCAAGGCTTCCGCTTTGAAATGACTTTAAAATAATATGGCCTTTAAGCTCATTGCCGATATCGATCAAAGAGCTCGAACCACATAGAATTATGCATAGTGAAACCGCAAAAACTGCCCCCACTCGCGCCATCCCTCAAAGAATTGATCGTTTCTCATGTATTGATTGTTAGATGATAAATTGAATGACAGCTGCTGATTGTTGATGGTCTGTGGTTGCTGGGCTATGTGGTTTGTTTCTGATTGTTTGGTGGTATTGCGATGGTATAGCTAACCGAGAGAGAGAAGCTGTACGGATTTATTCTATTGGTGGATCATGGCTACAACAAATGCAAATATCGAAACAGATGGCAGGTATAAAATATCAGGTTTACAGCGATCCCACCTGTAATATGAAAAAAGCTAACTAGAATGGATGGTTCAGTTCTGTGAAATTCGTTTAAAGGGACCGCAGGTTGACCTCAGGCAGGGACATATGTGAAGTTCGAGATATGGCTGTCATAAGTTTGTGTTCCCCAGTAGAATCTGCCTGTATAATGGTAGGTGTAGTCGTAACCGTAGTACCAGTTTTGTGAAAGATAATAACTTACTGTCCAAGTTTGGCCCTCAAGGCTAGTTGCGCCTAATTGTGAAGTAATCCATTGGTCTGCCTGACGCCAAGTGATTCCTGAGCATCGATAGTATACTCTAATTACTATAGCATCGGTTGGTTCCAAATTTGTTTGAGATGGGGTCCATGTTGCGGTTTTCAAATAGTTTCCGCCGATGAGGTTGCCTTTTGAATCGGTTCCAATGGTCGCTATAGCAACTGGCGATCCCGAAGTGAGTTCTGTTTCTGAGCCATCAGCAGTTAGCTTGAACACTCTTATGCCCCAGTAGTAAGCCCAGCCATTGGAGTGATCGTAGTTGGCTGAGCCTTGCTGGTTGGGCTGATCCGTAAGCAATGTCTTTGCTGTTTTGGTGTTTACCGCTGATTGGGTGCTGCTAAAGTATACGGTTTGGTTTTGAGGCGTTGCAGGCGAAGGTGCAGGTGTGGGGTCAGGATTTGGGGATGCTGACGGGTTCGCCGTTGGAATTGGTGATATTGCCCCGCTACCTTGACATAGAACCTGAATTGATTGAGCGGCTGAGTTGCCGCCGTTGAATGTTGCTGTGGTTTTTGTTAGATATGATTGTCCCGATATGTAGGTAGCTTCTGGCGAGAAATTGGTGGATATGGATTTTCCTGGTTCTAATCCGTTGGTGGGAATAGACATTAGCAGGGTTTGTTCTGTTGAGAGTTGGACGGTTAGGCTGTTGATTGAGTTGGTGCCGGTGTTTTTGATGGTTATTGAGAAGGCTGCATTGCCGTTTGTGTCTTTGATTAGGTTTGCTGATTGAATACTGAATTGGTCGTTGGAACTGAACACTTTAGTGTTATCCAGGAATACAAAAGCAATTATGCTGCCGGCAACAAGAACTATTGCAATAGTTATTAGAATTGAGTAAAGTGAACTTATGCCATGTGTGCTTTGTTTAAAGTGCTTATACATTGGCTATCGGTGAGAATTAGCTCCAAAATTTAAAAACAAAAACAGGAAATAGCACGCATATGCGTAAAAACTTACCTTTTTCTCCATGAAAAGATTGATCCTATAAAAATTAACTCAAATGTTACTTTTATGACAAAATATCGTCTGTCCTCTACCAAATTATGAATGCCCTTGGTGTCTTTTCTTTAAATAAACTATCAGGACAGCAGCAAGAATTAAAAAAATCACCGCGAAAATAACTATTACCGTTTGGGGTAATGTAAATTCTTCCTTTGGTAAATTCCCCATCCAGGGACTTATGAGAGGATAACGATCCAAGTTATTAGCATCAATAACATAAGGGGTATCACCAATACCATCCTCATTAGCGTCAGCACCCGTATAATCTTCCCAATAATTTCCCTTTACACCATTGTCCCAGAAGTTAAAATTAGTAGACAAAATCCCAACCCCGCGTGAGTTATTTTCAAAGTTATTCTGATAAAAGATATTGTTTTCCGACCGATTGTCCATTTTCACATTGTATGTATATGCGGCTACATCATTGCTAGAGAAGGTGTTATCGAAGCTATTACCCTCTATGATGATCCCGCTATCTTCGCGAGCTAATGCGCTTAATCCATCGTAAAAGCGAAATGGTGAGCCAATTTGGTTTTTGTAAATAAAACTTCTGCTTGTATTAGATAAGATAATCTGCCGTATGGTATTATTGCCTATAACACCTGACTCTCCACCTACAAGAATGTTAAATGCGGAATTTCCAACAATTGAGTTAAACTTACCGTTTGAGCTAATGAATCCATCTAACATATTATCTGTCACATTACAATATGAGCCATTTATAATCAAGCCAGAAACGCTTCCGCCAGAGAGCACGTTGCTACCGATTACAGTATTGTTGTCACCAGTGATTGAGATGTACCCATCGGGTTTAAGAAGTATCGTTAAGTTAAGGAGTCTAAAATTATTAGCGTTTATAGTGATTGCATTAGAGAGGGTAGCGTAAACCGAACTTAAAATCCATGTTTCGTTATATACAGGCGGATGCAACAAAATTCTGGTATCGTTGACATCCTCGCCAATTATTGAAAGCGTCTTGTTAATTTCCAAAGTTTGCTCCTCGTAGATTCCCTTCTTAACAAAAATCACATCACCGCTTGTGGCGTTTCCAATAGCTGAACTAATAGTCGGGTAATCGTCTGGAACAAAAATAGTTTTTGAAACCGCACCTACAGGTAAAACTAAAATAGTGAACAATGAAGTAAATAGAGTCAATACAAGTGTCAATGCGATACTTTTTTTCATATTTGGCCCCTTCAATAGCTGAAATCAGTGGTCTTTTTTATAGATTTTTGTCCAGATTTATTGACAAGGAAAAAGAAATTTAGTCCATTTTTCTTGTCAAGTTAAAATAAAGAAAAGAGGGAAGATTTTTCATTATGGAATTACTTTAACCGAATCTACTAGTAATCTTGCGCTCATCCCATTGTCGTCTATGGCCTTAAGTTTGAGGTACCTGAAATCGCTTCCGTAAGACCCGCAGTCGATCCAATATGTTCCACTTCGATAGTCCACTGTTTGAACAGGAATAGTTGTATCATACCAGTTAATTCCGTTGTTAGAAACGCTGACATATAGGTGGGTGTAGTAGCCTGAGTATGAGTGGCCCCAAAGGTAAATGTGGCCATGTGCTGGTCTATTCATTGAGCCTACTATTTCTGCGCCATCACCGTAGTTTCCTCCGTATAGTTGTGTGAAGCTTCCATCGTTGTAGCTGTGTTTCATATTTTCTGGGTCGTTGACTATTCCATAAGCATAAGTTGTGGTTGAGTAGATACTTGATACCCAGTAATGCGGTGGTTGTTGTGGCTGAGGAATTACTAGAACGGAGTCTACGTATAATGTTGCTGAGGAGCAGTCAGCAGACACATGGTCGCTGATATCAGGGGAAGAGTTTATCAGTTTATCGAGCAAAGTTTTAAGGGCTCCGACCAGAAAACGTCGAGTGAACTGCCATTGCTAACGGTTAGGCAAAAAGACTTTTTATAAAAAAGAGCAGACCTTAGTAATAATTAACGTTTTAGGACTGAAACGAAGGCGATATCAGCGTGCAACCGCAGTATTTGTTTTTTAGACTGTTTAAACGCTAAATTACAACACATTACCTAAAAACCCCTTACATTTTAAGAATATCTCAAACCTCCAACTACAAAAATTTGACACCATAAACCAAAAAATAAACAAGAATACCCCCCTACCAACCAACAAAAAAACCCACCAGAAAAAACAGAAAAAAAACAAACAACGCAGACAACCCCTACAACCAACCACAACAGACCACTCACTAACACTACCGACCCACTACCACACCTACACCTCACCAACCTTGCCAAGTTACCCCCTTCTACGTTAACCAAACCAGCGCACTCAAAAACATCAAAAAACTAAAACCCCCAACCAGCGAAGAAATACCGCTACCAAAACTCAAACACTACAAAATTAAAAGGCTACAACCAATCGACGAAAACAAAAAAGTATTCCCTGACTTCAAGACTTTCTTGGATACAACCAAACAAGAAATCCCACAACCCCACGGCAAACGTAAACGCAAAAACACATTACAGCAACAAAAAAAGAAAGAAACACACCGTAGATTTAGCTTACGGTAAATAAACAAGGCCTAATTGTACATAAGACATCCCATGTTAGAGGAAGCCTGCGTGACTACACTCTGTACAAAGGCGCAGTCACCCTACATTTGCTTGATAGAGTGCGCCAATGTTTTGTTTTGGGCTATTCTTGGGAAAGGTGGGTATTCCAAGCTTTATTGTGTGTTGTTTTTTAAGGAGAGAAACCTTGAAAGAAGTAAGATATGTATCAAGGAGAGGAGTTGCTAGCAGGGTAGAGGGGTTTCAGTAAGGTGTTGGCGTTGGAGTGGGTAGTCGTTGGGCATGCGAGTTTTAGGGTGAATAAGTTTCGCATATTTGGAGGTGAGTTTAGGAATAGGCTTTGTCGTTATGGTGTAGTGGCTGATATGGTTTGTGGGGTGGTTAACTTTAAGATAACAGGGAAATTGTTTGTCTAATTTTTCGGTTAAATTGGTAAATCTTCACTAAAAAAAATCGACCAAAATAATAGGAACCTAAGGTCTACTATAATTTTAGCACAATAGCATCCACATAACTCTTCAGCACCTGAGCAAACCTTTCGATCACCTCAGGAGTATAAGGCTTGATAGTTGTAAACCGTCTATCCAAAGTATCGTTTGGGACAAACTGCTGAAGCACCAACACTTTTGCACCCTTAACCAATTCACCAATAACAGGAATGTCGGCTTCATCTACAAACTCGGGCACTACTGTAATACGGAACTCGTAAGGTACATTACCAGTTTTTAAGAGCTCAATCGAACGCTTAAAAGGCGCTATGTCACTTGTCCCCAGCAACGCATACTTCTCAGGAGTCGTCTTAACGTCCATTGCTACATAATCAACGATACTAAGGCACTCCTGCAAAATATCTGGGAAAAAACCATTAGTGTCCAATTTAACAAAAAAACCTCGCTCCTTTAGTTTACTTAAAAACTTTGGAAGCTCCCTGTGCATACAAGGTTCGCCACCAGTAACAACTACTGAATCAATGTATCTTTTTCGGTCCTCCAAAATTGCTAATGCCACACCCTCTTGCAGGAAAGGAGGTTGAGGATTAGTGGCGATTTTATGGTTATGGCAGTAGGGACACCGTAAATTACACCCGGGGGTGAATATCACCGAAGCTACACGGTCAGGGTAATCAAGTAAACTAGTTTTTTGTAATCCGCTAAACTTCATCTGTGACGTATCACCTAACAGCTAAGGGTGCCGACTGCAACACTGTTGAACGGTCAAAGGTTTTTCGAATCGCAAATTCAGCTTGCTTACCGTCGTTCCATTGATCTACTGGACGGAGATAACCAACGACTCTACTGTAGACTTCGCTTCGTGATCCACAACTTGGGCATGTTTTGTGTTCGCCTCTTGTGTAGCCATGGGTAGGGCATATGCTAAAGGTTGGTGTCAAGGTAAAGTAGGGCAATTTAGAGTTCCATGAGACCTTCTTGACCAGTTCAGACGCAGATTTCCAAGAGGGTAAACGCTCACCTAAGAAAATATGGAAGTTGGTACCTCCAGTGTAGAGTTCTTGCAGTGTCTCTTGATGCTCAATGGCGTCGAAAAGGTCACCGGTGAAGTCAACAGGTAATTGTGAAGAGTTTGTATAAAATGGTTCAGCACGTTCAGATTCAATGTGTCTTTGGTTAGCAAATATTATGTCACGATAGCGTTTTTTATCTATACGCGCTAAGCGGTAGGCTGTGCCCTCTGCGGGCGTAGCTTCAAGATTATAGATGTTGCCTGTTTCCTCTTGATACTCTGATATACGTTTACGCATGAACATAAGTGTTTTAACTGCAAAAGCTTGACCATCTTTAGACGCGATATTTTGACCAAGCAAGTTAATAAGCGCCTCGTTTATGCCAACTATACCTATAGTTGAGAAGTGATTCTTCCAGAATTGGCCAAAGCCGTCTTTGACATGGCGGAGATAACGTCTAGAGTATGGATATAACCCGTTATCAGTGAAACCTTCAAGCACTTTGCGCTTAATTTCTAAGCTATTCTTCGCAACATCCATAAGGCGAATTAAGTTCTCGAAGAATTCATCCTCATCTTTAGATAGATAACCGATTCGTGGAATGTTTAAAGTGACCACACCGATACTGCCTGTAAGTGGGTTGGCACCAAAGAAGCCTCCACCGCGTTTACGGAGTTCACGATTATCAATACGCAATCGACAGCACATGCTGCGAACATCCTCTGGGTTAAGGTCGCTATTGACAAAGTTGCTAAAGTTGGGAACCCCATATTTAGCAGTTACATCAAAGACTGCCTGTGATACAGGAGAATCCCAGTTGAAGTCTTTGGTAATATTGTAAGTTGGAATTGGGAAAGTAAAAACACGCCCCTTTGAGTCACCTTGTGCCATGACTTTAGCGAAAGCTACGTTGAACATTTCCATTTCTTTAGTCATGTCGCCGTAGGTATCTTGAGTGACTTTCCCATTATAGATGACTGCTTCCTCTTTCATGAAATTAGGAACTGTGAGATCTAATGTGAGGTTTGTAAAGGGCGTTTGAAAACCAACCCGTGTAGGAACATTCATGTTAAAGAAGAATTCTTGTAGCGCCTGCTCTACATCTTTCTCTGATAACTTGTCATACCGTATGAAAGGTGCTATGTAAGTGTCAAAGTTGCTAAATGCTTGTGCTCCCGCTGCTTCACCTTGTAGTGTATAAAAGAAGTTAACTACTTGGCCAAGTGCAGTGCGAAAGTGCTTGGCGGGTTTGCTCTCGATTTTACCATGGACTCCGCCGAAGCCTGACATTAATAGGTCGCTAATATCCCATCCGACACAATAAGGACCTAAGACGCCTAAATCGTGGATATGTAAATCACCTGAAAAATGAGCAGCTGCAATGTTTTCAGGATAAATTCGCGCTATCCAGTATTTGGCGATGACTGCGGAAGAAAGATAATTGTTTAAGCCTTGGAGCGAGTAACTCATGTTGCTGTTTTCTTTCACTCTCCAGTCGGCGATATCTATGTATTGATCCACCATGTCAGAAGAGCTAAGTAGCGCTGCTAATTCGCGCATGTCATTGTGTTGTTTACGGTAAAGTATGTAAGCTTTTGCAGTTTGAGCATGCCCATTCTCGATTAAGCGTTTCTCAACTAAATCCTGGATCTCCTCAACGGTAGGTACGCCATCATCGCCATACACCTTGTTTAATTCAACTGTTACTTGGTTACTAATGTTTTTAGCCTGTTCTTTATCTTTGCCACCAACGGCTTTTGCAGCTTTCCAAATGGCTTGTGTAATGCGTTCTTGGTCGAAGGGTTCTAATTTACTATCACGTTTTAGTACAAACTTCATTGTTTTTTCACTTCCGAAAGATACCGCCTGAAATCTTCAGGTTCCTCAAACTGCTTGTAAACTGAAGCGAATCTGATGTAAGCGATACGGTCAACTTTTTTAAGGCGTGCCATTATGGAGTCGCCGATATCCCTTGATGCGATTTCCTGTGTGCCCTTGAGCATTAAGTCTTGCCGTACTAGTTCTGCTAACTCGTTTATCTGGTTCATAGTGACGGGTCGCTTTTCACAGGCTTTTTGTAGACCTCGAATGACTTTATTAACGTCGAACCTCTGAAGTTGCCCATCTTTTTTGCGCACCATGAGTTCAATTGTTTCGAGGTATTCGTATGTGGTGTAGCGCTTGCCACATTTAATACACTCTTTTCGTCGTCGTGTAGTGTTTTCTGGCGAGTCTCTTGTTTCAAGAGTTTTTGATTCTTCCGAGTTGCAGTATGGACATCTCATGTTGTATACATACCTCACGCCACATTATATCCATAGTGTCATAAGCTTATTCAACACACTATGTTTAGCGCCTATTTAAGTCGTTTTTACACCAAGAAATCAATAGAAGTTGAAAACCGAATTCTAAGTCCATAAAAATACACAAAAACGGCAATACACAAAAGGGATGAAAAAAGGTTTGATCAGCAAACAAGCGCTATTTATCTAAATACGCACTCTGGTTAAGGCTTACGCAAGCATTATAATCAAAAACTCACATCATGCTAAACAATCCCAAAAACAGTGCTTAAAACAAAAATAGTAAAAGTGATGAAAATGCAGCCAAAAATCGTGAGAGCCCAAACACCCCGTGAATACTTGTCTTCTGAGAGATGCTATATAGCTGAAAATCACAGTGACCCTACAGTATCGATAGCACGCGCCACAGTTAAACCAGGCGTCACCACCAAAGCACATCACTTAATAAAAAGTATACAAGAAATCTACATTATTACAGCAGGTAAAGGCAAAGTATATGTTGATGGTTTAGAACCAACAGAGGTAGGCGTCGGCGACGTCGTAGTCATTCCAGCTGAAACTTCCCAAAAAATAGCCAACATAGGAAAGGAGGATTTAGTTTTCTACTGTGTCTGCACACCTAGCTTCACAGAAGAATGCTACATCGACGAGGAACCAGAATAAACAATTAAAAAGAAGGTTACACATCAAAAAGCGCTAACTTATTTTTAAATCATCGAAGAAGATGCTTAAATCAATGATAGAAAAGTTATTTTCATCTTTTAATTTCTGCATACCCGGCGGATTTAGAAGGTAAGATGGTATTCGCTTTGTAAACCGTTCTTCAAAGGTTGGCTCCAACGTGTTTTGGAAAAAGACACCTATTGGAATATGGTCGCCCCATTCTTGCGCTTTCTCTAGACCAGCGACTTTTTTCTTGAAGAGCTCTGATTCGTCATGAACAACCGGATCAAAACCAGTATCTTGAAGCTTATAGAGTCTTGGTTGAGGTTTACCTGTTTGAGGGTCAACCCTGTCAACTCCTGCATACCAATCTTTAGTGTTTATATCATTATAAGGAGGACAAGGCTGAAGGATCTCAACCAAAGCTAAACCTTTGTGTGTAATTGCTTGTTTTATGATATCTTTTAAGTGAATTAAGTCAAAAGCGTATGACCGCGCAACAAACGTAAAGCCAGATGTTATGGCTAATGAAACAGCAATGATCCCCTCATTAATATTTGGTTTAATCAAAGCCTTCGTCTTAACCCCCAACTGTAGCGTGGGCGATGCTTGACCTTTAGTTAAACCATATACACCATTGTTATGTAACAAGTAAGTCATGTCTATGTTTCGGCGCCCTGCATTCACGAAGTGTCCTGCACCGATGCCCAATCCATCACCGTCGCCACCCACACCTATGACTTCTAAACTTGGATTAGCCATCTTGACACCCATTGCAAACGGTAAAAGCCTGCCATGGAGAGTATGGACACCATTAACTTTCACAAAGTGAGGCAGTTTAGCCGCGTTCCCTACACCTGACACTACTACAACGTTATGGGGTTCGAGAGCAAGTTCTGCCAATGCCATCTGTAAAGCTGAAACTATACCGTGATCTCCGCAACCTGGGCACCAATCCACATACACACCCGATTTATATTCCGAAGGTTTACGTGACAAACATGAACACCTATTATTTTACAGAAGAGTTTTAACTATATATTGTTACTATTCACGTTATTTATGTCTGCTGTTCACCCATTTTACGCGGCAAAGTCTGATTTTAAATGCTTTTTAGGTTAAAAGAACCTATGAACCTAACATGAGCACCTGTTTCTGTTTTGCCTGGTCGGTAAGAATTGCTTTTATCGCTTGGTATACTTCGGTTGTCATCATAGGGCGCCCCGTATACTTGAGAATATAGTGTGTGGGTTTGATTTGAGTTTGCTCGGTAATTACTCCACCAAGTTGTGCTTGGTAGTTGTCTTCGATGTCGATTACACGTTTTTTTCCATTTATTTGTTTCTTAACATATATAGAGGGAAAAGGAAGTAGCATCCGCACCTGAAGGTACCCTAAACTATAACCTTCGTCTTTTAGTTGGTTTAACGCTTCAATTATTGCACCCTTGGGTGAACCCCAACTAACCACGATATTCTCAGAATTTTTATCACCAAAAAAGTTAACTTTGAATTCCAGCGGCACCTCTTTGTCCACTAACGATAGTTTGCCAATACGCTTTTCCATCATTTTTTTACGGTTAAGAGGTTCTTCGTTTATGTTACCCATTTCATTATGTTCATCGCCACTGTACCATTGAACAGCATTTTTAGTGCCAAGAAATGCCCTAGGAGAAACACCCGTTTCAGTGTACTGGAAACGCTTGTAGGTTTTACCCTCAAGGTTTTTTTCGCCAACGATAACGCCACGGTCGATTTTGACTTTACTGTAGTCAAACACTGGATAAGTCTGTGAGGAATTTGCTATGCCCTTATCGAGCAGGTGAATAGCGGGCATCTGATATTTCTCCGCTAAATTGAAAATTTCTGCCGCATCGTAGAAGCACTCCTTGATGTCGCCGGAAGCAAGGATTATCCTTGCGAATTCTCCGTGGGCAGCATGCATGGCAAACCTCAAATCCTGCTGGCTGTGACGTGTAGGTTGCCCTGTTGAGGGTCCACCCCTCTGATAGAGGGTAACTACTACAGGGACTTCGTTGTTACCAGCCCAGCCTAATCCTTCTGCCATTAAAGAAAAGCCGGGACCAGAAGTGCTGGTTGCTGCCCGTGCACCTGCCAAGCATGCTCCAGATGCTGAGTTGATCGCCGCGATTTCGTCTTCTGTTTGGAGTACTATTATGGATTCCTGGCTATCACTTCGGGTTTTAAGGATTTCATGTGACTCGATATATTCGCTTTCATCTGCAGCTGGTGTGATTGGATAGTAGGTTTGGACTCTGCATCCACCGAGTACTTTACCCATTGCAACAGCTTGATTTCCAGTTAAAAATATTCGCGGCTCAGTAATAGGTATTTTTTCTAGTTTGTGCTTGAATGTATTCACGTTAAAGTTATCTTCTGCATAATCGTAAGCTGTTCTGACTGATACAAGATTCATGGCAGCGATTTTTTCGTGGAAGGTCGCTTTTATTGCATCTTCAACTAGTTTCCGGTCGTATTTTAGGAGAGCAAAAGATACGCCGATGGTTAAGACGTTGATCATTTTTGTTAGTAAACTGAGCTTTTCTATGTTGAGTTCTTTGCCAATTTGCACAAGTAAATCCTTGTAAGGTACAGAGTAAACTTGGATCTGTTTTGACTTTGCATAGTTGAGAAAGTCATTAATGGTATCGCCTATTCCATTTACCTTTTGAAATTCTTGAATTTCAACTTTATATTCTTCGCTAAACGTGGCAATATCTTTTAGTACATTAACGTTCAGGTCACGAGAGTCAACGATTAAACCACCCTCACTCACGATCTCGCCGACATGACGAACTATAGTTTCAGCATCAAACGCAGCTAGCAGATCTACGCTGTTAATATTTGCAAGTGTAGGCTCTTTTGAAACTCGCTGATGGAAGTAACTATGCATGGTTTTAATGTTAGAGTGATATTCTCTTCTGCCAAAAACGTAGAGTCCACCATAACCACAGGATCTCCCGAATATTGTGGAAGCTGTATCTACACCGCTTCCTTGCGGCCCACCGGCCATCCAGTTTGTACTTTCAACTACCATTTTCTTCACTTCGAAAATTCTATATTAGTTTGGCTATCCGCCACCAGTGGCTTTATCGATACCAATGACACAAATGCACTTTGCGGATTCTCCACAGTAAGGACATACGCATATGCAGTTGTCGATAAAGTTTCTGCAGTACATGCATCGAGGTTGATCGTTTTCATTCATCCTCTTCGCCTCTGCTAACATACACAATCTTAGTAAAGAGAATTTAAGGTTTCGGAAAACAAGGAAATTATATTTTTAATTACTGATTTATAGGTGACATGAAGCTGGGTCGCCTAACTTAGCGGTAATAACAAGTTTGCTTTTTTCTGGAGATGTTGTTAACGGCATACATGAATAACTGCATGGTCATCAAAACCGTTAGCCGTTAGCATTAGCTGAGCAACCCAAATCTTTTAAGTCAAACAGTTTTTAAGCTTACTTATGGAAAACATTAACCCAATCTTTATCCTCCAACCGGCAATCGTAATTGTCATATCTACAGCGCTAATGGTTTATTGGTACAAGAAAAGACGCTTCCACATTAACATCTGGCTTTACTCTCTAATAGCCTATGCAGTTGCAATTGCAATTAAATATGCAGTTCAGCTGCCAACGGTCGCTTCCGTATCTGCTGCTGGTCCAGTTGTGCTCGGGTTATATTATGGGTTACAAACAGTTTTTTTCGAAGTAGGACTAGCCTATATTGTTGCGTATTTTGTCGTTAAACGAGGCAGTCTGCAACGACGCGATGCTGAAGCGTACGGTTCAGGTTTGGGTTTCTGGGAAAACGTGGGTTTTCTAAGTATATTGTCGCTCATCAACCTTATCGCATACTATTTTATACTATCAGGAAGTGGACCAACTACTGACATGGTCTATGCACAGCTTACTCAAAATGCACCAGAACTATTCTCCTCCAATTGGGAAGCATTGGGACTAGTCGGTATCGGTGTACTTGAGCGCATTTCATCCTTACTGATTCATGTTGCGTGGGGCTACCTTTGTGTTATGGCAGTACTCTACCGTAAAAGGCACTTATTTCTCATCGCTTTGCCAATGGGGTTTATTGATTTTCTGGTACCTTTTGCACGGGGCAATATACTTTTGTTTGAAACGGTGTTTTTAGGATTAGCAGTAGCTTCAGTGCTGGTAGCATGGTATGCCACTAAAAACATACGTTCCTATCCATTAGACCCACCACCACAACACAGCAACGTACCTGTAAATTGATACGTAAGAGTATGTTTTTCATTACAGCAAACGAATTAGTTACGAAAAGCTTATTCGTAAAATCACCATACACCATAGTAGAGGCTTAGACATTGACACTTGAATCAGGTAGAAAACTTGGGTTTGTAGCTAGCATAATGTCAGTAATATCACCCATCATCATGGGAGTAGCCCTAATATCTCTCTACGCTACAATAATTGGTTCAATATTATCAACAATAAATAGTGGCGGCGTAACGCCACCATCTTCTCTGGGTTTTTTGGGTTGGGTTTGGGGAATCATTATCGTAGCTGGAGCATTATCTCTAGTCGGTTACATATTATTCTTGATATCGACGCATAGGCTGTCGAAATATTACAATGAACCTACAATTTTTAAAAACCTAATAAAAGCGTTAATCATCCAAATAGTGTTCTCCATAGCTTCAATAACCATAGTATTTACCTATCTGTTTATTTCAATTGGCAGTATTGTTCCTACAATCACAACCACGAGTCCACCTGCCTTTATTTGGAATATGCTAGGAATCTATGCAATCGTAGTTATAGTAGGACTTGTTGTGTCTATTTACTGTGCGTTCCTCTACAAGCGTTCATTCTATAAATTAGCGGAAAAATCAGGCGTAGACAACTTTAGAACCACTGGATTGCTCTACTTAATCGGCGCAGCACTACAGATTTTTGGCGTTGGCTCAATTGTAGTATGGATTGGCTGGATATTTGCCGCCTTAGGTTACCGAAAACTCACACCTACCCAACCAACAACTAACCTAATTGTAAACAATCAATCCGTGGCGCCTAAACGTTGTTCAAATTGTGGTACAGAAAATAGTCAAGATGCCATTTACTGCGGTAATTGTGGTCATCAAATCTAGCACCCAGCAGGAAACAACTTTATGTAAAGATACCCATGACGTTTTTAATCCACAGGGGCGCGTGTTAATACGCCGTTTACTATATTCTTCTATGAAGATAACATAAATTTGGTGATTTGAGTTGTTATAATTTTTTGTAATAATAAGTCTTATATTTGAGGGACAACCTCCTTTTAATTGAAGTTGTTTTTTATGGCAGTTAAAATTACGACAGAGTATATTGATATGCTCAATCAAGCAGTTGAACATGAATTTAGAGTTTCGATTCAATACTTTTTACAGCACGCAAAAATGGAGAAATTGAAAAAGCGAGCAAATCCTGAGAACATACTGCTGGACAAAACAACCTATGACGCGGTTGGAAAGGTCTTCTATGATATTTCAGTTAGTGAAATGAAGCATGCAGCAGACATAATGGAACGTATTTACTATCTCGGTGGGCAAGCGACCACTAAATCTAGCACGCCTGTAATTGGCAACAGTATAAGTGAGTTTGCCAAGCTAGGTATAGAAACAGAAAAGGAAGCGTTAACTCTTTATCGTAAAATAATCCCAGCTGCTAGAGAAGCAGGTGACTGGCAAGCTAGGAAATTATTCGAACGTATATACAGTGAAGAAGAAGAACATCTTTTCAAGTTTCAAGAATACGCTAATTTTCAAGACGAGAAAAACGAATCTAATGAGGCAACTAAGCCTGAATGGCAGAAAATCTTTACTGACGACTATTTTGCGTTGCTAAATAAAGCAGTAGCAGCAGAAATTACTGGAATTATCCAGTATACAAATCAGCATGAAAAAGCGGCATTATTGGGAAATCGTTTAAAGAATACGCCGCTTGAAGCAATCCAAAATACAAACATTGCTGGTGTTACCGGTAATATTCTCAAGGACATCTTTTTGGTTGAAATGAACCATTTAGAAATGATCAGTGAACGTATCTATCTTCTTGGTGGTGAAGTTACAGCTAATCCGAATCCGCTACCAGTAGTTGGGGATACGGTCTTTGATATGTTAAAGTTAGATCATTCTTTGGAAAGTATGACAATTAGTCTTTACAGAGAGATTATTGCTGAGGCACTTAAGCGTGGTGATACTACAACACGACTGATTTTTGAGGAGATAGCAAAGCAAGAAGAGGAGCATTTCTGGACGTTCGATGACTTCGTTAAATAACTTTTAAATTTTTATTTTTTCGCTTTTTTTATTTTTTAGGGCGATTGTTGTTTGAGGACACTGAAATACCGAATATAACGGATTAGGTTTGAGGTAGGTGTCTTGAGAGGTAGCTTTTACGAAAGATTGATTCGACAATCTTTATGCTAACTATTCCATGGACTACGTGATATAGACACTATGATAAAAAAAANNTGATACAAAAAACACCCCAATCAACGCAAAAGCTCCTACTCACGATTTGTATGTTACTTATGGACTTATGGAAAAAAACAAAGTACATGCTCCCGTTGACGAGTATAGTTACGGTTATGAGCGCTCTGTCATGTTTGGAAAAGCAAAGACACAGTGACTAAGAGCTCAAGGGGTAAATGAGGTTGGTCGGTTGCTTTTGAGGAATCATCTTTCGTTGATTGACTCGATAAAGTTGCAGATTGATCGTGTGATGAAACTAATAGGGATAAGGCTTGTATTGATGAAAATGTTTGTTTGTTTCTTAGCTTAACTGATGGGTGTTTACACTGGCGTAGCTGACTTGTTTTGAGATGGGTCTATTGGGGGTTTTTCTGATTGTAAGAAGCTTATTTCTTGGGCTGAGTTGGTCGCTTAGTGTGCATCAGTCGGGAATGCAGAGTCTTATGGTCTGATTATGAAGCTGGGTTTACTATTTTGAGGTGGGTACTTGTTGAGGATGTGGGGGAGGTATGATGAACGGCTAAGAGTTTTTTATGAGTGTGTGGTTAAGCGTCATGGAGATTAGAGAACGGTTGTAGTTGTTGCTTGTAAGGTGTTAAAGGTTGTGTAGTTTATGTTGACGCGACAGAAGGCTTTTTGAGAATGCTGGTTTGAGGCGTTATGGGAAAAGCTAAAGAGTATTAAGATACAAAAAAGATAGTTTGGTATTCGGGTAGGGTTGTCGTCGGCTTGGAGCGATAAGTCTTTCATGAGAGTAGTCAACGTTGCCTGGCTTAACGGGCGGTTATTTTGGAGTTAACTGTTTTATTGTTTTTTCTTTTTATGAGGATGAGCCCGAGTTTCTTCAGTCCATATTGACGTATGTTGGGAGGACGAATGAGGGCGAGAAACCATGTGGCGAATTTATTATTCATTAAGACAATTAGTCTATGGCGTGGTTGCTATAGCATTCAATAAGCCAGCGACACTATAGAATTATCCTGCAATGGGTAATAGAAGGGTATACTGTCTAACTTTAGTTATACATAGACTTGAGGATATGCATTACCAAAACGCTTAATTCGCTAACCTCATCCGCGCTCTTTCTGGTATAAAAAACGAGTGACAAAATGAAAATTTTCACAAATCTTAAAAACGAAGACAAATATTATATTGTAAACATTCTGTTGAGGATGAATTTTGAAAAAAGCACCACCTACACTCCATCTAACAAACGAACAACTCAGAGTAATCGTTGAAACCTCTCAGGATGGTATTAACCTACTCGACCTCAAAACGGGGATTTACAGCTACTTAAACCCAGCCCAAATTGCTCTCATGGGATTTGGCGAAGAAATACAAGGAATATCTGCTCAAGACATCTATGAACGTATACACCCTGACGACCGGCACATATCCTTTGAGCAGCAAAAGGAAGTTGCATCCGGCAAAGTAACATCTAAACCTGTTGAGTACCGTTGGAAAGTAAATTCAGGGGAATACCGCTGGTTTAGTGATAAACGTAGGCTTGTCAGAGACAAAAAAGGGCAACCAGTAGCTTTAATCGGGACAATAAGGGATATAACAAAACATAAGAAGGTTGAACAAGCCTTAAAGGCAAGTCATATGCGTTTTAACTCTATTTTTAAAAGTAGTCTTAGTGGTGTTTTACTCGTTGACCTTGATGGTAGAGTTTGTAGAGTTAACCCTACAGCCCAACGTATGATAGGTTTAAGAGAGGATGAACTAATAGAAAAAGGCATAAAAAGCATCTTTGTTCAAGAGGAAATGCTTGCTGAAGCACTTAAAGAACGTAGCAAAACTGATAAAGCCGTGGTAGAGTTAGCAATGAAACGTAAGGATGGCTTAGTTTTCCCTGTTGAAGTCATTTCGAATACTTTCACCGACGCTGATGGCTCTTCTAAAACGGTCTTAATTTTTAGAGATATAACAAAGCGAAAGAAATCAGAAGAAGAACTTAAGAAAAGTATGGAACGCCAGTCGTTTCTACTCAAGCTAAGTGACACGTTGCGGCCACTATCCGATGCCAACTCTATCAAGGACGCCACCACATATCTGCTCACATACCACTTGGGAGCATCGCAAACAAGCTACAGTGAATACGATAAGGATTCTATCGTAATCCATAGAGAGACGATCCATGGTGAGACCAGACCCAAAGTAGAGGTATGTCACAATGATTTTCCGATCCCAGAGGCGATACTGCGGTCAGGTAATTGTTTAGTAATTTCTGATGTGATGTCTTATCCTGAATTAACTGAAGCTGAACGGACACGTTTGATTGCACACGATATGTGGGCTATTATTTCTATTCCACTTGTTAGAGAAAATAAAACCGTTGCTGTACTTACCGTTAGGCAGTCAACCCCGCGTGTATGGACTCCGTTTGAAGTCGATCTGGTTCGTGAAACTGCTCAAGTTACTTGGGCTATGGTGGAACGTGCAAGGGTTGAAGATGAGCTTAAGCGAGCACAATCTAAGTTGCAAGAATACGCTGTTGGGCTTGAAAAACAGGTTGAAGAACGCTCAAAGCAACTAGCTGTTGAGCGCGAACGATTCTTCAATATGTTGGAGAATATGCCGGTAATGGTTTGTCTAATTACACAAGACCATAAGATTCTTTTTGCTAACCGTATGTTTAGGGAAAAGTTTGGTACCCCGAAAGGTGAATGTTGCTATGAGTTTGTAGGTTGTGTTAGCCACCCATGTGTTAACTGTGAAAGCCTTATTCCGTTGGAGACAGGAAAACCTCACCATTGGACTGCAAAATTCTCTAATGGAATGATTGTTGATGCACATGATTTCCCATTCATCGATGTTGATGGAACAAAGATGATTTTAGAGGCTGATGTTGATATAACTGACCGCATTAATTTACAAAGACAATTACAAGAAAATGAACGCTTAGCGGCTATTGGTGCAACTGCAGGTATGGTTGGGCATGATATACGTAACCCCTTGCAAGCAATAATTGGGGATGTCTATTTGTTAAAAGACAATTTGATATCTATACCAGACATGCCTATCAAGAGAGATTTTGCCGAAAGTTTGAATGACATAGAGAAAAACATCAGCTACATTAACAAGATTGTTGCTGACTTACAGGACTTTTCAAGACCACTAAACCCTCAAGTGAAAGAATTAAACCTCTATGAACTGGTAATAGAGGTTTTCAAAAACATTGCTATACCCGAAAACATAAACCCTTCAATAGAGATAGATTCAAAATTATACCTAAAAACAGACCCAACTTTATTCACTCGCATTTTTACAAACCTTGTTATTAACGCAATTCAGGCTATGCCTGAAGGCGGAAAACTTTTGATGACAGCCATAAAGAAAAGAAACCACATATTTCTCTCAGTTGAAGACACAGGCGTAGGTATACCCGAAAACGTTAAAACCAAATTGTTTACTCCAATGACAACTACAAAAGCCAAAGGGCAAGGATTAGGGTTGGCTGCAGCTAAGCGCTTAGTAGAAGCATTAAAAGGCACTATAACTTTTGAGAGCCAAGAGGGAAAAGGAACTAAATTCATAGTAGAATTACCAATTTACTAGTTTTTGCTTTTTAAGAATTTGTAAGAATTCAGGTTAACCAAATTAGCTCTATCCTTTGAGGGGAACTAGCGGGCAACTTCTACCGCTAAACAACAATACTCATACTCTCTATTACTTAATCGATTTAACAATCCAAACTGTAAACAAAATAAGAAAAATTAAAAGACACAAAAACCCAGCCTATAACATAAATACCCAAGATTACACCGAATGGATACCAATGGGAATTACCGCGGCCTGAGAATTCAAATTAATGGAGACAAACTCAGTTATTTATGGGATGTTTAACAAGAAAAACTTTTACGTTAGAAGAACTTACCGTAAGAAAACCAAAGCTAACTGTGGCAGACATTTGGGGATAGGCATCAACCACGGGGTCGATAGTTCAGAAGCGTACACAAAATCGTTTAGTGAAGCAGTGAAAGTTGCTCCCAAAGAAGGTCGAGTGCTTGCTTTCTCTTCAAAACACCCAAGAAAGCCTGCGAAGCCATAAAGAATTTAAGGTAAAAAAAAAATGCCAACCTATCGTAAGCCCAAACAAAGTGACATTACAGAATGGCTAATTTTCATAGGAATCTACGTTGCAACAATTACACTCACATCCTTCCTATTACTTGGTGCTTACTGGTATGTTTGGTTCGTGCTGGTAGCAGGCGGGTTGTTCATCCTTGTCTTGTGGCATAAAAAATCCACCGCCCACCATTGCCCAGTATGCGGCGATGAATTTGAAATAACCTGCCTAACCAACCTTTTTAGCCCCCACGGCGTAACTAAAGAAGACGACGGCTGGACTTACCTAAAATGCCCCCAATGCAAAAATAGAGCAAAAATGAAAATCCTAGTTAAAGAAAACAAGAAAAATCATACAACTCACAACTAAACTAGAAAAACTGAACTTTCCAAATTTCATACAACCGACTCATAACCAAAACCTATGTAATTATTAGATTGTTATTCTAACCAGTTTCTGGATTTCATCATAGTTTTTCCTACAACCTTCAACTTTAATGCATCTTCATAAGGACATGCTTCAACACATCGTGCACAAAGAATACATCTTGATTCTGTTACATCGCCGCCTTTCGTCTCATACACAGCCGTGGCTTGAGTTGGGCAAACACGCTTACAAATCCCACATTTTGTACATTTTTCTTCATTCTTATACAATTTTGTTAGTGCAATCTGTTTAAAAGGCGTGAAAGTGCTAAAGAATCCAGTTAAAGCTCCAAGCGGACAAATCCTACACCAAAACCTCCTATAAACCAAAGACAGAACTGTGACTACTATTAGAATTGTTAAGTTAATTGAGGTAATATAATAACCCGCCATCCAAAAAGGCCCATAGAAAATTTGGCTGATATGCTCGAAATTAATCAACCCCAAACTACTCTCAACTATAATACAAAGTGGCCGCATAGGACAAACTAAACAGAAAGGTTCGTTAAGTGAACCACCTAACCCAGTTTGCCCTGCCGGCCCAGCCGGTGTAGTACCAGGAATAAGCTCAGAGCCAAAAATAGCTCCTGAAGCAAAAATAACACTAAGAATCAGTGTAACCACAATAATGATGTATCTTGACTGTGAAAGCTTTACGTTTATTTTTTCTGAGAGCCGGAGATACCGAAACCCTATAGATTTTCGGATTCGTGTTAGAACATCCATGTATAGCCCAAAGGGGCATAGCCAACCACAAAAAAACCTTCCCAAAAATATAGAAGCGATCACCAACGTTGCAATAACTATACCTATCTTTTCTAAACCAGACGTAGAATATATGGCATCATAACCGTTCGAATAATTCCAATATGGGAAAATGTATGCTTGAAGCTCCCAAAGTGCACAAGTTACTGTTCGCCCGTTAGAGTAATAACAGGCAAAAATAGGAACAGCAAAACCGTCTGGAAGCTGGTTTGTCAAGAAATCGGAACCAACTAAGAGACTACGTGGTGAAACCCCAATGGGTTGCCATTCAGGCAAGTTGAAGGGTCCCAGTATTAGCCCCATAAATACTGCAATTACAGCCACTACTTGGATAAAAAGTCTCAAAGAGCTAGCATTCTTAGATTTATGGATACGTGAAAGAATAAGATAGGCACCAACCAATATGATAACAGCGAAAAAAGGCAACACGATGTTACTGGGTAGTTCCCATATCATCTTTTTGCTTCTTCTCCGGATGAATCTCTAGTTTTGATTTTAACTACAACTGCAATAGCTACAGTTATTACAAGGGCAATTGCAAATGTAATACCAACCGAATGTTGCTCATGAAATGATAAATTTGCATATACCTCACCGTTTCCAAAGAAGTCACCAAAAGTATGTTGTTTGATACTTACCTCGCCCCTTACACTCTTTAGAATTATTGTTCCGTCACGTGAGATATTCCAGTCCTTGCCTTCTGCTAAAGAAACGTTGTTGTTAACTACACTCCACATGTCGTTGGAATCAAATCGA
>LSQX01112501.1_pt1 | contig 24574 bp, 25 predicted proteins | sample 654561 | NCBI WGS metagenome assembly LSQX01 (sample SAMN04489861, study PRJNA283612) | anaerobic digester metagenome | isolation source: 4 biogas reactors fed with cattle manure at either 37C or 55C with and... | place: Denmark: Kongens Lyngby | collected 2014
TTATTGATGATATAATGATGTTTGCTTTAGAGAAAAAACAGGCCGTACAACTTTTTAATTTTATTAATCATCTTCATGAAAAAGCTTCTTTTATTATAACAACAAATAAAAGTCCTGAGGAATGGGTTAAAATGCTTGATGACGAAGTTATTGCAACTGCCCTGCTGGACAGGATCCTATACCGTTGTGAAGTTGTAAGGTTGTCGGGTAAAAGTTACAGGTTAGAAAACCGGAAAACTATTTTTAACTAATGTCTTGTTCTTTGATTTTTTTATATGTTTAAATCGAAAAAATGAGCATTCTTAATTGCTGTTTTTGGTACATCCTTATTTGCCAATTTTAGTACATTGTCAGTTGCTGCTTACAACTACTCTACATTAACGCAGTTAAGAGCAGTTCAGTTAATTGCGTTTTTGTTTTTATGACAGTTTCCCCACATTAACCCCACAATTATACAAACTCGTCAAACGGTCACCTTTATTTCGATTGATTCTATGGCGAATTTTTACACCGAATTCTGTTTTAACTTTTTAAGATCTACTACTTACCCGGGCAATAAGTTAAGCCCAAACTGTCAGATTAAGTCTTGACTAATTCAGATTATATGCCCGGTATTGCCATATTTTTACCTGTCATATTCCCTAATAATGAAGCCCGATTATTCCCGATGTTGGCGGTTCGTTGTTGTTTCTTATTCTTTTAACTTTCTTTAAAATCGTTTTTTCTGCCTTTTTTTCAAATTTTGACAGTCAGTATTCTAATCTGTTTCTCTCAGCCTCTTCATCCATTCTCTTTGCATCTGCCAAATATCTTTGTTGCATTCGTTTAAAAATCTCAGCAACATTTTGATATTTGTTTTTACAATCATTTGCTAATTTTTCAAAGTAGGCGGCTTTTTCTCTTTCAATATCTCCACCATCGAAAGCACCTCTTGTTGAAAGGCCTCTTTTGTTGTACATAGCTGAAGAATAACCACTTTTCAAACTGTCCGTGTTTATTTCTTCAATAATATGGAATATTTTTCCCTGTGGCCATTCTTGAATATTTTCAGGGTATTCAGCTAATATTTTCCCGATTTCAGAATCAGCAACATTTAGTCTGCTAGCTGTTTCGGCTAAAGTTCTCGCTTTTATAATCCAATTTTTTAATACCGCTTCATCAATAGAATTATCTTCTTTCATTCCCGGTATTTTTTTCCACGAATGAAGCAAATNNACTTTAAAACCTCAATAAAAAAATCAGGGTTATTTGCCAATTCTTCTTCCAAAGTCTTGGGGTTTCTTCTTGTTCCGTATGAACCTAAGATTGGAAGATAGAGCCACTCTAAATGAATAAGAGTTGATTTCTCAATATCTGTTCGTTTGTCAAGTTCTTCAAAAACCCGTTCAATTTCAGACCGTATGAAACGTGGCGTTTCATTTGCTTTTTTTGTCGCTGCTTTTTTCAACATATCTGAAAGCAGATTACTTGGAATTACGTTTGCAAAATGTGAAGCAATATCTATTGCAGAAAAGAATCTTTTGTATTTCAAAAGCATTTCAATTCCAATTACTTTTTCAGTATCAGTGATGTCATAAAAATGCGGATTGATGTTTTGCCAATATTCATTTTGTATTTCTTCATCTAATGAAGCTACAAAATTCCACAAATGTTGATTTTGATTTAGTGGAATTAGAACATTAGAAAGTGCTTTGTTGCTATACTTCTTTTCTTGTAATTCTATGAATAATGATTTTATCCAATTAAAGTTTTCAATAATTGATTTATGAATGATAAAGCTGTGAGCAAAACCAATAAGATTTTTATCGTCATACAAACATTCACAAACTGTAAGAACATCTTCTTGATTTGCGATTATATCAGCTAAAGTACCACCAAAAAGACAAAACTCTTTTACTTGTTTTCGTAATTCTAAGGTTGCCTTTAAACCTAATTCCTGTAGAAAAACTATTACTGCTGTTTTTCTTGCTTCATCAATGCGCTTTTTTTGCTGTTTGTATCGTTTTTCTAATTCATTGGATTCGTATTTGAAACCTTCTGGAAACTCAGGCGAATGTTCATTGAAAAGCCAAATGTATTTGTGAATAATGTCTGTTGGTTGAAGTATGTTATACAAATTTTCTAACCGTACCAACTCGGATTCGGGCAAAGCCCAATCGGTATCAGGATGCGACCTGTGATGATTTAAAATCCTCCTGATTGTTTCCCAAGTTGAGAATTTTTCCTGCTTAATATTTGGGTAAACTCCATCAGCCCAATCTAAAACTCTTTTTCTGTCTTTAGGAGAAAGATTGGTTGTTTCTTTTATGAGTTGAGAAAATTTTTCTTCATCATTATCAAAAAGATTTATAAGCATTTCTGTAACTGCTGAATGCGTATTCCATATTTCTTGATAAGTGTAAGTGAGATTGGTATTCTTATCAAACATTCGCCAACGCATTTTATGTGTTGGATGCGCTATGCCGTGATGGTCTGGAAGCATTCTAATTAAAAGAGACCACCCTGATTCTTTTTCCTTTTCGGTAATGTATTTTAGAATTTCCATTCTTTCATCATACGATGCGAGAGTTTGAAAATGCCAAGGTTTGAAAATTTCTGAAATACTATTCAGTGGTCTGTTTGATAAACTACCACCTGGGTCAAGTCTTGAAAGTTTAAGCAGTACCAAACTCACATCCCTTAAATATTCTGGCAACCAAGCCAAATTTTCAAGTGCCCACAACAAACCCGTATGGTGACTTGTTTTGTGCAAAAAACAATCTTCCTCTCTGAACATATCCATTATTTCTGGCTGTTCTTTTGCCAATGAATTTTTTACTGCTTTGAGAAAACTTTCAGGTGATGCCTCCGAAATAAGAGGTAATTCGTGGTCAACAGAAATCCATATTTCTCCACTTGCGTTGTTGAGCAAATCAAATATGATATTATCAACCCAAATTTGGGGATTGTCAAGATTTGGAATTTTTACTTCTTCCAATCGGCCAATTAATATTAAAGATTGTGTTAATCCTTCTCTTGACCAATTAGAATAGTTTTTTCTTTTGTTGAAATAGGCAGCGAAACTGTTTTTGTCTTCGGGTTCAACGATTGGGTTTCCGTTTTTGAATGCTAAAGAAAAACACTCTTGAATATTTTGAAAATCTTTTGCAATAAGTTGAAACGAAAGATTTGTCCATAAATCTAAAGGTGAGGTTAATCGCCAAGTTTCACCAATTTGAATGATTGGTGATTCTTCAAAATTTTTCCATTTGTTTAATGTAACTAAATAGTCGGAATACTTCTGTTCAGAAAGTTTTTCAATCAGTTCAATATCGCCTACAAAAGTTTCGTTCCATCTACCCAATAAAAGTGCAGGGATAATTTCACGAATATTCTCTCTCTCAATCCATTTTGCTTTGTAGTAAGGGAAGCCAAGTAGTTTTTTAAGAATCGTAATATTTCTTCCTGATTCTCTAGAAAACCTTTCAGCATCTTCTCTTGATATGCCGCTTTCAATTAGTGATTTGTTTTGTCCGTCTCTGTCAATAGTTGGTAATTTGATAGTTTCTTGATTAAAATTATCATCCGCACCTAATGGAACTAAAACGTGATGTCCATTGGCGACAGCCGCATAAAGCGGGTGAGCATCATCAAATCTTGGTATAAGATTTAATGCAGTATTAGTGTTAATTCTTATTCCACGAAAGTTTCCCTCAGTATCTACTATTAGTGCTTTAGAAAAGAATTTGTCTGCTTCTTCAGGTTGAAACGTTTTAGCTGAAGCGATAATGAAAGCAATTGCTTCATTTTTGGTAGATGCTTTTATTCCTTTAATTGTAGGTTCTCCTTGTAGTGCTGATAACAATAGGTCTTTTTCATATTCTCTGCCTGCAATTACACATTCAGGTAAAAGCACCAATCCTTCCGGTCCGATTGACCACTCCTCCCAAAATTCGTCAGCAGTCATTATTCCATCAAATGGATATGAACCAACTCCATCTTGTGAAGCAAGCCAGCGTGAAACAGATAATGCATTATCAAGCCATTGCTCTAAATCTATTGAATCATATACTTTAACGTCTTTCCAATGGTTTTCAGCTTTTTTCGCTACAACCCATTCGTCTTTTTTTGTCCAAAGTCTTGGCGTAATAAAAATGAAAATAGAGTCACTTGGTGTAAATCCCATTGGATTTGCTTTTCTTTTATCATAATCATCATCGGCCTTCCCTTTACAGTCCGATGAAGTACCAAATTCCCACAAAGAAATACCTTGAGGTACGTAAGCTGTTTCAGTTTCACAATTCACAATACCATCCCAACCTCCAATATAGGATGCACTGCCCGAAAGAAAATTTGCTTTTGTACTTGCAGGTGTTGTTGCTCTTACCAATCTTGAAATTAAATAAGGCAGAACAGCTTTTGAAAAGGTAGTGTCCGCCCACCTTTCAAGATTCTCTCTTGTTACAAGTTTCATATTGCATTATTTCTTTGTGTTGTGTGATACTTCATCGAGATGCTGGCTTTTTATAATGACCGTCAACGGTCGGCGTATTTGTTTTGTTTGGGGGATTTAAACAATGTTCTGTCCACCTGATATAAAGCTACCAAAAAGCACCCAACTTCCCAAACCCATTAAAGCTCAAATGAAATAAACACGCTGTTAGACATAATTTTTATTATTTTACCCTATGTTATCCAATTTCTTTAAGTTGCATTTCTTACATAATAGTTGAAGGTTTCTATATGTTGTAGCGCCCCCTTTTGAAAATGGAATTATATGATCAAATTCGAGATTTTCTTGATTCCCGCATTTCACACATTTCCCACCATCACGATTCCACACTTTGTCCATGATGTCCTGAGGTATCGGTTCTCTTTTCTTACCTTCACTATCTGATTTTTCTTTAAGTTCTTGATATTGAGCCCTTATTAAATCTATTTCGTACTTATGCTCTTGGTAAAATTCTTGTAAAAGAATTCTATCATAAGCAATTAGATCCAGAGATTTATCAAATTGCTTTTTGTTTCTAATTAAGATCACTCGTTGACTTTCTCCTTGGAACGGACCGACTAGTTTAGCGAACTCAAGCTGATCAATTATTTTGCTTGCCCTACTGTAGGGGATTTGTAATTTTTGCTGTAATAACGCAGCTGATGCTTTCTTTGTTTCAAAGATTAAAAGTGCCGATTCTGCAAATAGTTCATCCCATACTGACAAATTCAAATCCAGTTCATTTGATCCTTCCTTTGCGAGAATTTCAATAAGTTCTTCTTTTGGTTTCGAACTTAGTAAGGCAGCTGAATGTAATACCTTAACATCAGGAAGATTTTGAACTTTGCTTTTAAACAAGGAAGCAAATATGTTTTTCATTTTATGGAATTTGTTTTAAAACAAATGTCTTAATGATTTCAAGACTCTTTAGAAATGACGTACTAAATACGATTTGCCAATCATTTAAGAAGTGCAACTCGTTTCTTTTGTTTGTAAGATATTCGACTGTATTAAAGATCTCATCTGGTAATCCAATTACCTTTTTATAGTTGATTTGATACATTAAACTTGGAGATAATGTATTGTTTAACAATCCTTCATTTAATAGATATTCGGGTGATAGGTTTCTAAAAGAAGCCCCAGGCGTTATAAAATCCTTTACTGGGTACGGTTCTTTTCGCTGTCTTATTTTAAGTTGAGAATAGGGTGGAGTATTTTTTATGATGTGAATTAGATAGCCCTTCATTAGCAAAATTGCCTTTGAATAATTTTCAAAGTAGGTACAAATTTTAAACGCATCTATATAGCTTTCAAAAATAAAAGGGCTGATTATCTTCTTGTACTCACCTGGGGAGATATTACCTTTTGTTTTTTTTTCAAAAGCATCTTTAAGTATTGGCAATTCCTTTATTATGAGAGAAGATGAAACAATCTCAGAGGCGAAAATAATTGATTCGGAGATCGAGGTATCTCTGGCTTTTTTATCCAAGTAGATCGCTATATTCATATGTCACAAATTATGCCTAACTATTTTTTATGCAATTTCCAAACGAAAGAATGCTTCTTCATTAAATTAGCTGTTTTATTATCCAGATTATCTTAAAATTCAATTCTAGGATTCACTCCCAATTCCTAATTTTCTTGCTTCATTAATATCAATCCTGGCTTTGTGCCCATGCTTGTGTAAAAGAAAAAGAAGATTTGCACCGTTCATTAGTGTTAATGGTTTATTCTTTGCAAATTCATAAGCATCCGGGCCATAATCTGAAGTTGTGACCAAGATTCCTTTGGTTGCACCTTCATTAACAACAGTGCCATATAAATCTCTTACTGCTGCCACACCCACTGTATTCGTGTATCGTTTTGCTTGAATAACTATTTTACCACCTCTTATTGGATCTGGATCAAAAGCAATTGCATCAACTCCTCTNNGTTACTTTGACTTCCCCGTCGTGTGATTGGAGTTCCTTTTCAAATATTTCTCTTATCAAATGCTCAAATTCTTGCCAATCCATTGCTGCTATGTTTGATCCTTCATTGAGTTTTTCAATTACATCTTGGGAAGAAATAAATCTTTTGTCATACCTATTCATTTGAGCAACTGGTTGAATCGCCGTTATCCCAATTAATTTACTACTACTAATTCCTTTGAGTTTTTTAAAACAGGTTTTTGGATCTATATATGCAACATCAATTTCAAGAAATTCAGATTTTTTTACCTCAATAGATACGATACAACTATTAAGCATTTTCCCAGTGGCTTTGTTGATTGCACTTACCCATCCATTAAATATAATTGCATCCAAAGAATTAACCTGATCGGACTCATATAATTCGTGAATTGTCCTCAAAACAATTTTATAAATAGTAGTATCATACAATTTTGAAAATTGAGCTTCAGACATATTTACCTCTTTAAATTCTTTTCTGGTAGCAATGAATTTTACTTCAGATAATCTTGGTAAGCAATCTGGAGAAGGAAGTAAATATTCAACTAACAGTACTTTTGTTTCAGGATTATATTCAAGATCAAAATCTTTGGGAAAAGAATCAGGATATATAGATCTATTAAGAACTAGTTCACAATATTCCTGAATCGCATCTGGATCAAGATTCTGATATCTATGTTTAAATTCTTCAACTTTGTTATTCGCTTCTTCTTGCCTTTTATAAAAATCGAGTTTTTGTTGTTCCCATTGGATTTCAAGTTGAACGCTGTCTTTCAATAACTCATCTTTTTTGTTCTCAAAATCGAGTTTCTCTTTTTGATAATCCTCCATGCGTGATTCCCAATCCTCCAATTCTTTTTGCCNNTGCCAGGCTTCTTCTGCTTTTTTTACTTTCTTTTGTTTAAGAGATTTAAAAAGTAAATCAAATAAGCTAAAATCCGGTTCGAAATATTTTTTAAGTGGCTCTTTGGGTATCTTTTTTAAAGAGAAAGAATGCTCAAGATCTTTTAACTGTTCTTCAATTTTAAGTTTGGGATTTGGCACTGAAAATTTGCTTTTGTCTATCAAAGAATCCCAATCAATTGCATTATCAACATTAAGTGTATTAAGCAAGAGATTCTCAATATCCTTAAGTAATATTTTGACTTCATTAGTCTTCTCAACTGCTAAAGCAAGGCTTGCATTTTTCTCCTTTTCTTTTTTAGTCTTTTGCACGATTTTTTCCCGCCTGTCATCCCATATTTCAAATTGAGCCTCGATTTTACTCGCAAGAATATGTTGACTTGAATCGGTAATAACTCGATAGGATTTCAAACCCTTATGTCTTATTTCAGCAATATATTTAACACTCGTTTTGGTATATTGCGGATAAATGTTAATGTCATGTAAATCAGCATATATATCTTTCATTGGATTTTTAGATTAAGTTGTGAAATTAATTGAAGGTTATAATGCTTTATAAAGTTACGAGTAACTGACCAAAGAAACAAAGTAATATAAGATCAATCTTAATCCTTGATTCTGTGAAAGAAAATCTAGATTGTAATCCGGATTGCGTTTTTAGAATAAACCCAACATCTTAATGAAATCTACTTACAATATATCCCCCTACCGTTATTTCTCTTTCACTGATGATTTGTAATTCATAATAAAATCCTCAACTAATCTTGTATCTAGTTCCAGTATTTGACGAGCAAGAGTTGTTATTTTAATTTCATCACAGACAAATTAGCTGACGACAAAGGTGAGATTCTATGACATCTCTTAAAAATAATTATGCTTGATGTTATTCTGGTGAAATTCATTATGATATTTCAAGTAATATTATCGGGGCCAGTCTGATGCAATTTTATGAGCTTCCATCGCAAAAATGACTGCGTGATCTAATGATTGATTATTTTGGATTATAAATGTTTCACTTCCCCAATTGTCATCTTTTTTATTCCAGATACCTTTATTCAGTCCTTCAATATGGTTGTTTCCGGTAAAAAACCTCATAGACAAATAATTTTGACATACATTTAAATAAATGAAAGCTTTTCGTGGCCTGGACAAATAAGTAACGCCTATACAATGCGTACGTGATTTAAGTACATTATTAGCCTTTTCAAATTCCTGATGAAGATTTGCATGAAAAGTCTTTAAAAGCTGTCTTACAGTGTTATCTGCCTTTTGATTTTCAAATATGTCTTCAATTGGGTACTTTGATTGATCTAGACCTTTCATCGCAGATACTAATTTAAATGATTGTGATTTTGTCTCAAAATTTAATATTAGGTTTCATTCTATTACCCTTTACTCTCTGGGCTCCCTTATGAAGAGATTTTGAGTGGATGATAATAAACTTATTTTCTTTATCTTCATAATAAAATCTTTTCTCCCGGGTAAATATCTTTACCAGTTTATCATATCCTATACCTGTTCGATCTGCCAATACCCTTTTATTGGTACAGGAAAGTGAAAAGCCCCTCCCTTCTTCCGTATCTCCAAAGTATAACGTGAATATATCCATGGGGTGCTTATTTTTGTATCACTGTATACAAAGATACCAAGATAGCATAAGGAATACAAGGCAGAGACATGTAGCCTTGTATTAGTAGTTTTTCAAAATTAACTATTGTCTCTATCGAGGATGAGTCCATGTATAAAAACAGGCTTCACTATTTCATTCCGAAACTCAAATCCGTAACCCGCCCCCGCCTAATGAGACTCCGGTGCGTTTTTTTTTGCTACAAATAAATGCGTTTTTTCCAGGGGACAGATTAAAAATCTGAGGTCATTATATGTCAATAAACCAGAAATGCCCAAATTACTATACCATTTGGTTAAGTATGACTCTATAAAATTAGTATAGCGCTGATATTCTTAATATTAAAACATTTTTCAAGCTTACCTAATATAATGGCACCTATGAGTATTTTAAAAACAGCTAATTTTCTTGAAACCTGTCTATGTGAACCAAATTAATGACTACTGTGTATAATCCAATAACTAATTTATAGCTAATTATTAATAATGTATATTTGTGTATATGTTTTAGTTAATGGAAACAACAAATAATAATACTCCTTCTCCACCCCCTCTAGACCCTCACGGCATTTATATCTATTCCAGGCTTTCTGATGACGGGAAAAGATTATTCCGGAAAGCGTTCAAGCAGATGTGGAACTATTTGTTGCCAAAACGTTCATTTATCTCAACAGGTACCGTACTTTATTCATATTGGTACATTGACCATTTACGGATTAAAGCTGGTCTCAACTCATCCGAATTGGCTATGTTAATCTTTATTTATGAAATAAGTTGCAGGGGAAATAATACTATTCATTCAAGACATATTTATAATGGGATGATACTATCTCACCTCAAGTCAGTGGCTTGTAAAAGAACCATTCTGCATACTTTGAAACGTTTGGGATATATACGGCGAATGACCCGGGATCCTCAGCAATCTTATCTTAAGAGATCCATCTCACGACAACCGACTTTCATCCAAATGACGCCAAAAGGTATTGGAATAATCAATGGCATGGGAAAAGATCTATACAAATTATTAATGGATACTAGTTATAATACTTTAATAGGAGTAAATCAGAAAACCTGATTTTTTATATCAGCGAGTCATTAACAATATAACATAATGCATTTGTTCTTAGATTGGCTCTAATTGAGGAGATTCAGACAAGATTAATCTTTTATCATATTTTTCGCATGCAAAAGTATATCTGAGCTTCATTTTGAGCCTTTACGAAAACAGTTTTTATACCTATTCCTGGAATGCATCGTCATATAAAGTAATCCATTATTAATATTTCAATCAAAATATGTTTGCTCCTTTTGCCAAGTAAACTATACTTCCAAATTTAGTCCTGCCATCATTTTTTAGCAACAACTTCCTATACATCTGCTCAGTTTCAGTGAAATTATAGTATGGATGAAATTTGCTCAACCTATGGAAATATTCCTTACCCTCTTCTCCAAAGGTTTCACAAAGTGCAAAGCCGATCGTAAGCCAGTTTCCATAGGGATGTGTAATATCAATATTCTTTTCTTCAATCAAATTTATAATTTTTTCAATCAGTTCGGTTGGATTTCCCGGGTAAGTACTTTTATGTTTTCTGGCCTTTTTTGAACTCCTTGCAGAATGAGAAGGATAAGATTCCGGGATATAAGTTTCATCAAAAACATTCGACCAGGGATTACAATAAATATCTGGATCAAACGACAACAACATAGCTCTTGAAATATCCTTAACCTGCGAATCTATTTTAACACCAAACATTTCTTTATAATAAATTTCTAGAGCCAGAAATTGGAATAGATGAGTTTCGGCAGAAGGTTTTATCTTAACGATCGCTTTTAAACCCTTTCCTCCAGGGCTTTTAAAACAAACATAAGTATAAGAATTGTCGCAAATCTCTTCAAATAGAAAATCCCGGCACTCTTCCTCGTCGATATCGATCTGAATAAGTCCACTGTGCTTTATTAATCCCTTCTCATTACGGTAATTGAAAATACCTGAAAGAGTCACACAGGGGATCTCTGTTTTTTTTATATCCTTATACTCTTCAATCTTTGGAGAGGCACCCCTGAGTTTCTCAATAGTCTCACGGCAATAACCATGTTTAATAGCCTCTAAAAGATCATTCATATTAATATCCGCCGAAGGTTTACCGGCAGAAATAATATTTGGAAATAATGTGAAGTTGAATTCTGAGTTAATGAATTTTATTTCCATAATTTTTCATCATTAATTTGATCAGGAAAAAACTGGGAATATATATAAGGATTATAATAACTGTTATAATATCTTTAATATGGTTTCACTTTTTTCCGTCTCGAATATGTTAACAAGGGTTTTATTTTATCTATACCAGGCTCTACAACCGTATCCCCCACAACATACATCTTACCATAGGTTTCATTATCGTGAGATTTAAATGATCTCAGCTCATCTGGTCTTATTTTTACAGTTCTGTTAGAGGACTTAATATCGATATAACCAGCCCCCTGTGCATGTTTCTTATATCTTGACACACTGCTCTTTGAGATTTTTAGTATCTTTACCAAGTCGTTACCTGCAATAGGTAAATAATCAGAAGGGCGGAGAAGATTTGGATAGGCTTGTCCCCTTAAATCCCAAGCCGATATTCCCCGCCATTTCTGATATTTCCACTCCTTACCAATTGCTGCTGCAAAACAAAAGGCATCAAAATTGTCAAGATATTCGATTGTGAAATCAACCGATCTTCTCTTTTTCAGCTTTAATCTTTTTCTCAGTTCATCCAGTCCCCGGATCCAATATTTCTTTCTTTTCTTATCATGCCCAATCCACCCGAGAGAAATAAGTTTTTTTAGATTATTATTAATTGATTTTTGAGATTTATAATTCAAAGCCAGGGCAATAGCCTCCATATCCTTTTCAGTTATAGCTATATTTCCCTGAGTCGCAGATAAAAGAAGGATATATAATCGAAAGGGTTTCAGAAGTTTATTTTGCAAAGCATAAATACATAGTTCTACTGGCAGCTTCAAATACTGGTTTTTATGTTTAATCTGTAATGAGTGTTCATCTGCGTAATTAAATCCCGTCATGCTAATCGTTTCTTGTTTCCATTATGATCCAGTTCGATGTATTTCAATTTAGCCTTTTCAAGAGTACAGTACGTCCATGCCCAATACCCGAAAGCCTCATTATGCGGAAATAGCTCTTTCTCCTCAATCCATTTTCCCATTATTTTTCGTTTCGGAGAAGTTTTAATGGTGAAGACTTCAAATGCAATGGTTTTTTCATGAAGCCTTTGTTCATAAATGCACGATTGCCTACCCCGTAATACCTGGGTATAATTAAACCCGTTTTTTCGTATTTTTAATGGGAGGGCTTTCATTATTTTTCTATTTTGGGGTAATGGTCAACTCTTTTTGCAGCATCAACAATTTCACTCCATTTAAAGAAAATCCTGCCACTAATTCGGTAGCTTTTTAATATTCCTTTTTTGGAATAGTCATCCAAAGTAGAATAAGCAATACCTAAACGTTCTTTAACCTGTTTTCGCGAGACGAGCTCTTCACCTTTATGAAAATTGACAAGAGCTTTATTAATACGCTCATCAATTATATGCTCTAAGCAATTTTTAAATTCATCCAAATGAAGATCTATAATTCTTTTCTTCTCCATCTTTATAAGTATTTAAAAAGTTAAAGATGGAGTCTATCAGACTTCATTTACTTCCGATAAATGCGGACCTTAATAATTTTATGATTGTATAGGACGAATAAAGCTGAATTGACCACTTTTGAGATAGTAGACTTCTTCGATTGTCGCTTTCCTGAAAGTTCGTTCACTGAATCTGTGTTTTCCACGAACTCCGAAATATTTTGTGAGAGCGTTGTAACGAATTGGATAGTCAATCCAGTCTTTAAAATAATTTTTTTTTTGTAATATTTCTCCAAAAACGGCAAGATCCTGCCCTTTTGATAACCATTTATATCTTCCTTCGAAAGGATAATATCTAACATATCCTTTTTCAATAAGTTTTTCTATAACACTTTGAAGTTGCTCAGGAGATATGAATAATTCATTTAAACTGATATCTTTTTGAGGTCTGTAATCCCTAAGATTTTTTTTTCTGATGCGTGTGTTTATCCACTCTAAAGCAATTTTTTGTTTGTAGTTTTGCCAACTATTTGTATTGTTATAGAAATTAGTATTATCCTCAATTAATTTTTTCCATTCCTTTAAGCGACCTTTCCTATCTCGGTATTTCTTTATCTGGTAGTACAGATACTTTGGTATGTTTTCAGAGGAGATCAGATATAATTTTTTAATAATCTCCTTATCAATGATATCTTGCTCTATTAGATTTCCTGTTTTATCAGGCACATAATAATATTTACCTTCTATTTCTTTTAAATCAAAGTTTTCGTAGATAAATATCTCATAGTTATCATCATAAGAAACATATAACTCATCAAGATGTAAGCCAAAAAATAAAAATCTGTTTTCCGGTTCAACAATAAACTCATCTCGTCCCAACAGTTTATTGGAAACATCATAGTATTCAATAATTGCTTTGCGGTGGAAAAAGTGCTTACCGATATGATGATATTTATTTGGTTTCATCTCAGACACATTAAAAAACCGCATCTTAGACCGCACCTAAAAACATAATAGCCTCATAAATAATTGTATTATAAGGCTATGGAGATTGATATTGTAGTCCCACCAGGAATCGAACCTGGATCTAAGGTTTAGGAAACCTTCGTTCTATCCATTGAACTATAGGACCGGATGGATTACAAAAATAGAAGATTTTTCTGTTATAAAAAACTCAGATTAAAAATCCTTTTCAGTCAAACCGGGGAGTTCATCCGCCATGGCAGAACGGGGCTGCCGGGGCATTGGAGCTTACAGCTGGCAGCATTTTGATAACTGCTGATTGTTTCATACTTTCACATATTCAATTTTCCGTAAAATGAACTGGATAGATCTCATTATAGTCATTGTAATCATAATAGCGGTAATAAGAGGATTCACTGACGGACTTGTAAAGGAAGTGTCAGCACTGGCGGCACTTATACTCGGGATATGGGGAGCGGTCAGGTTTTCTTCATTCACTGCAGGCAAACTTTATGAATGGTTTGATATGACAGGACAGTTTGTGGGAATCATGGCTTTTCTGATAACTTTCGGAGTGATAATGATAATCATTCATTTCATCGGAATAATTGTAGACAGGATCATGGATGCGGCCTCGCTGGGATTCATGAATCGCCTGCTGGGGATGCTGTTCGGTTTTTTAAAATCGGTTCTTATCATGAGTGTGATTTTTGTTATTCTGAATGCCATTGATGGCATAAAATCCTTTTTGCCGAAACAGACCATTGCACATTCCAGATTTTATATTCCCATTGCAGATGTGGCTCCTATGATCTTTCCGGTCCTGGGGGAGGGAAGTTACAAGCGCAGTTTTGACAGATTCAAAAAGGCTCCTGAAGAATCACCGGAGCCTGAACGGAATCCGGCAGAGCTATCAGTTTAATTCACTTTTTAATCCACTTTGCTATATTTGCATTTCTCAAAAATGGTTTTTATGAAATTTGTTGATGAACTCAGATGGAGAGGTATGTTGCACGATATCACTCCGGGAACTGAGGAGATGCTTGAAAAAGAGACTGCAAAAGGTTATATAGGTTTTGATCCGACCGCCGATTCACTGCATATTGGTCACATGGTACAGGTGATGCTGCTCGTTCATTTTCAGAGAGCGGGTCATATTCCTGTGGCCCTTGTGGGCGGGGCAACGGGTATGATAGGAGACCCTTCTGGAAAGTCTGAGGAAAGAAATCTTCTCGACGAAACGACACTACGCAAAAACCAGGAAGGAATAAAAAAGCAGCTTTCAAAATTTCTTGATTTTGGATCCGGCAGGAAAAACATGGCCATCATGGTCAATAATTATGACTGGATGAAGGAATTTTCCTTTCTGGAATTTATTCGTCAGATAGGAAAGCATATAACAGTCAATTATATGATGGCGAAAGATTCCGTAAAAAAAAGGCTTGGAGCGGATTCGCGTGAAGGAATGTCATTCACTGAATTTTCCTATCAGCTGGTTCAGGGTTATGATTTTCTTCACCTTTACAATGAGATAGGCTGCAGGCTGCAGATGGGCGGATCAGATCAGTGGGGTAATATAGTGACGGGTACTGAGCTTATCCGGCGTAAGACCGGGGGAGAAGCCTTTGCCCTTACCTGTCCGCTGATAACAAAAGCTGATGGCGCCAAGTTCGGGAAAACGGAATCGGGTAATGTATGGCTTGACCCTGAAAGGACTTCTCCTTATCATTTTTATCAGTTCTGGCTTAATGTTTCCGATGAGGATGCTGCACGGTATATTAAGGTATTCACCCTTCTGGGAAGGGATGAGATTGAAAGGCTTATTGAGGAGCACGGTAAATCACCGCATGAAAGACTTCTTCAGAAACGGCTTGCCGAGGAAGTGACCGTCCTGGTTCATTCACGCGATGATTATCAGCTGGCAGTAGAAGCATCACAGATACTTTTTGGAAAGGGGACGACTGAAACGCTCAGGAAGATGGATGAAGCAACCTTTCTTTCCGTTTTTGAAGGTGTCCCGTCCTTTGATGTTGACCGGGGCATCCTGTCAGCCGGGGTGGTGTTTACGGCTTTATGTGCGGAGCATTCAGCGATTTTCAGTTCGAAGGGAGAGCTCAGAAGACTGGTACAGGGGGGAGGGGTAAGCCTTAATAAAGTAAGGATTGACAATCCGGATCTTGTTGTGGGGCAGGACCAGTTGTTAAATGACAAGTACCTTCTGGTTCAGAAAGGGAAGAAAAACTATTTCCTGCTGAGGTTTGTCTGAGCAGCTACAAAACAGTCACTGAATAGTTGCAGAACAGTTGCAGAACAGCTGCAGAACGGCCGCTGAATAGTCAATGAGCGGCTACAGAACAGTTACTGAACGGCTGCTGAATATCCACTGAATAGCTAAAGAATATCTGCTGAATAGGTCTCCGGACAGTCAGGCAAGGTCGGCAGCAAGGATGGAAACATCATCAAAGAGGTAGGGGTTGGAGTCGGGGATACCGAGATGATTCAGCATATCCTTCATGTTTTGTTCCACGCTGAGGTCATTTGATATGAAGTTAATGATTTCCCTGGTGCCCGTTTCAAATCCAAAATCATCCTTGAGTTCGGAGAGTCCGTCGGTATAACAGACAATCTTAAAATGGCCGCCGCTGATGTTGATTGAACGGGTTTTGATACTTGGAATACTGTCGAGCATTCCCACACCCACGCATGTGGTATTGAGAAAATCTGTCTCTCCTGTTGCCGTATTATAGGTTACCGGCGGGGTATGGGCCGCATTTATATATTCAAGATTACGGGTGACATGATCATAGCGTGCAACAAAAAAGGTAATATACTTTTCACCTTCGGCATTCTTGATCACTATTGAATTAAGTTTGTAGAGAAGTTCTTCAAGGTCCGATTCGGCTGAAAAGAGTGCTCTGAAACTTGCCTGAAAGTTTGACATCAGAATAGCGGCAGGCATTCCCTTCCCTGAAACATCGGCAATACAGAATCCTGTTTTTGTATCGGAAAGCCTTATGCAGTCATAATAATCACCCCCCACCTCATAATGGGGATAATAAAATCCATGAACAGAAATTTCCGGTCTTCTCGGAAGCTGTTGATTATCCGGAATGAGCATTTTCTGCATCCTGGCTGCCAGCTCAAGCTCCTTCCTGAATGCTTCCTGGATCAGACTCTCTTTCTGCAGCCTGATATTCTCGATAGCCACAATAATAATATTGGAGATTGTCTGAATGAAATTAAGATGCTTCAGTACCGGACTCATTCCCTCACCTTCCTCTTCTATATCCCCGATAAAAAGAAATGCGATCTGAATATTATTGTTAAAAACCGGAACAATGATGTCGATACCGGGGAAGTCCATATCGGCTGACACAAAGGTTATTTCTTCATAGCCAAGCAGCTTTTCCTCCACATTCAGTTTTTCATATTCTTCCTGAAATCCGGCATTAAGAAGGCATTCCCAGCTATCTGAAAGTTTGAAGATAAGAACTTTGCCGATGCCCAGATCATCCCTTAATATTGATTCATATTTTGAAAGAAGAGTCTCGGTGGGAAGGTTGGCATTGATTGCCATTGTTATGTCAAGCAATGCACCGAGTTTGAACCTGGAAATCTGTAATCTTTTGCTGCGTGTCTTCATTGTGTGGTTGTTTTCAGGTCTTTACCCGTTCCATGTAGGCTCGGTTGTGAGTATCAACTTTAATTTTATCTCCGTTATCGATAAAAAGAGGTACCATTATAACCGAACCATTTTCCAGGGTGGCCTGTTTCAGGGCATTGGTTGCGGTATCCCCTCTCAGACCCTTCTCCGTATAGGTCACTTCAAAAACAATGAACTGAGGCAGTTCAACTGAAAGGATATTTTCTGTATCGGCATGTACAACGATTTCAACATGCTGATTTTCCATGAGGAATTCGGGATAATCTATAACATGTTCTTCAACATGGATCTGTTCAAAAGTTTCAAGATGCATGAAGTAGTAACCTACCTCATCCTTATAGAGATACTGGTAAGGTCGCCGTTCAACCCTGGCAACGTTGATCCTTACACCTGCGGTAAAGGTGTTGTCCAGCACTCTGCCGCTTTTTATGTTTTTCAGTTTGGTTCTTACAAAGGCCGGCCCCTTGCCGGGTTTTACATGTTGAAACTGAACGATGGTAAAAAGGTCATTATTGAATTCAATAACCAGTCCGTTTCTGAAATCTGCAGTGGTCGCCATAATCTTTTTTCTTCCTTTTTTTATTTCTTTTTTATTTCCAGAGGGTATTTCAGTCCCTCGTAACTCTCAAGATCAACAATGAATGCACCGACAAATATATCAAATCGTATTTTAACCGGCAGAAAATTTTCATCAGAAGAAAACCAGAAAGATACACCTTCCTCGGTTTTAAAAAGTCTGCCTTTTTCGGTAACGGGATTGAATTTGTGACATTTTATCCTTCCCGCCCTTGTTTTAACTTCTTCTGTTTCAACATATCTCATCCTGATCGGATAAAGCTCATCAGTAAACCATGTCATAATGGTTATCACGTCTCCCTTTTTTATGGTATCGATATGGGGAAGAACATGGTTTCTGAACCAGTAAAAACAGGAAATAATATCGTGAATACCCGGTTCTGTGACATGTACCCCGCTTATATCACTTGTCAGTATTGCCGAATCACTTCTTGTTTTATGATCAAAGTCAACAACATTATATCTCTTGTAATTGCCTTCGCTGATGTTTCTTATGGATCTTACCGGTAGTTCCGTAACGGGATCCATATAACTTTCATAAATATCAAGTACCCTGAAAAGAAGATCCACAAATCCAAGGGTTTTTCCCGTAAGTCTTGAATGCCAGACATGCTTCCCCGACAAGGTGTCATTGTTAAGCTCCAGCGTTGCCTCCCCGCCCGTAATAAATCCGTAATGAATGGTATACCGGACTTTTTCGCCGGGTTTATAGGCAGACACCTGAGTACTGGCTGAAAAAGGGAACAAAATCAGTACAACTGTTATCAGCAGTATTTTTTTCATTAGTTGTTTCAGAGACACTGGCAATTTTCAGACCAATTATTTTCCCAGGATATTCTTTACTGGCTTCGAAGTTAAAAAATCTTTCAGATAAAATGGTTCGAAATATGCCACATCTTCAAAATGATGCTGTGAATATGCTTCTGATGCAGGTCTGCACATTGATGATGCTGATATCCTGTAAGAGGTTTCAATGATGACATTATCCCTTTTTATGACATCCCGGCATTTGCCGGCACCGTCTCCAAAAAGAAAGATACGGAATGAAGCGGGAAATTCGCTGAAAGATTTTTCATTTATTATTTCTGCACTGGTTTTCCTTATCATTTTTCCATCGGAATCAAAGACTGCTGAATATACTTCCATCCTTCTTGCATCTGTCAGCGGACAAAAGAGATCATCCGGCATGAAGCTGTATTTTTCTTTTACAGATTCCCTGAATCCGTGGAACATTGAAAGGCTTGTTTCGATGCCGATAAGAGGTATTGAGGCTGCATATGCAATACCTTTGGCTACAGAAACCCCGATTCTGAGTCCGGTATATGATCCCGGTCCCTTGCTTACGGCAACCGCGTCAAGTGTGCCGGCATCCAGGTCAGCGGCAGCCAGTAATTCTTCGATAAAAACCGTGAGCAGGGAGGCATGTGATCGTCCTTCTTCACTCTCTTTGAGAGCGATCACCCTGTTGTCCCGGCAAAGTGCAACGGAACATATGTCGGTAGCTGTTTCAATACACAGAATCATTTCATTCAAAAATTTCAGGAACTGTTATTTACCCGGAGTCGTTATTTACCGGGAGTTATTATCTGCCGGGGGTTGTTGTTTACCTGGAGTTGTTATTTGCCGGGAGCCGTTATTTACCCGAACTTGTTACTTACTGAAAAGATCTTCTCTTTTTACTATTTCCACAAGAGTGCTGTCGGACAGCTTTTTGCTTATAGCACTGAAAGGTGCGGAAATGATTCTGGCACTATCTTCAATTCCGGAAAGGATTTCTATATATGAATTATCCTGAATACCTGTTCTTACATCCCTGGCAATTGCATATTTCCCGTCAGTGGCGAAGACCAGTGTCCGTATCTCATCCCTTGTTGTCCTAACGGTAACTATTGAAGTATCCAACCGGGTTGTGACCGCCTGAATGGGTACTGTGACAATGTTTTTCCTGGTTTCTGTCCGGATCTCTGCCGTTGTTGACATTCCGGGCCTGAGAGGATTGACTCCCGGTGAAGCCAGTTTCTGATAGGATTCCGGCAGTATGAAGATCTTAACATCGAAATTCGTTACCTGGTCAGCTGAGACACCTGTGGTTTTGGCTGAGTTGGCTATTTCAGTGACTACTCCTGTGAATTTCTCATCGAAATATGCATCTACCTCAATAAAGGATGTATCACCCAGACTGACTCTTACTATATCATTTTCATTGACTTCCACCCGGGCTTCCATCCTCGACAGATCAGCTATCCGGAGCAGCTCCGTTCCGGCCATCATACTCGTTCCGGCAACCCTTTCTCCCAGCTCCACAAGAAGCATTGACACAGTACCATCCATCGGGGCATAGATTGATGTCTTGACAAGATTTTCATTTGCTTCCTTCAGGGATGCTTCTGAACTGAGTACAGAGAATTTTGCTGCGTCAACTTCTGCTTTGGCAACATTATATGATGCTTCGGCCTGTTCATACTCCGACCTGGAAATTGTTTCCTCCCGGAAAAGCTGCGAGGTCCTTTCAAAGGATAATTCGCTTTGTGTGAACTGTGCTTCTGCCTGAGTCAGCCTGGCGCGGGCAGAACTGATGGCGGCAACGGAACGGTCTCTCTGTGAGATATAGATATCCGGTTTGATCCTGATAAGCAGCTGACCCTTCGTTACCTGATCTCCTTCCCTTACGTTCAGCTCAACAATTTCACCGGAAACATCCGGTGATATCTTGACTTCCTTTTCAGGCTGGATCTTACCATTTGCAGTTATTGTTTCGGTTATCATACGCCTTTCGGCAAACTCAACAGCAACTTTTACCGTTGCAGCCTTTCCGAACCATCCGGCCTTTTTGCCGGCAACAGCCAGGATCACAAGGGCAAGCACCACGATTGTGAGGATCTTTAATATTTTATTGTTCTTCATTTTGAGAGTGATGATGAATTCGACAAATGATTGAGATTAAGAGGTATACCCTTATAAAAATCAAGAACCTTTGTCTTGAAAATAAATTCATATTTTGACTGTGCCATTTCTGACTGGGCTGTCAGCAACTGTGTCTTGGCAGCATTATAGTCAACCGGGGTAACCATTCCGACATTGAATTTCTGTTCGGTATATCTGAAGGATTCTTCCATGGACGTCACGGCCTTCATGCTGGCACTGTATTTCTTAAGGGCTGCCACGGCATCTGCCCGGGATTGCTGAATGGTTTTGTAAAGCTGTTTCTTTTCTGCCTCGAGTGAATACTGACTGTTTTCAATATTCAGTTTTGAGCCTGATATGTTTGTATTTACCTGCCAGCCATTGAGTATTGGCAGGTTAAGAGTGAACCCGAATCCGTAATTCAGATTATCACTCAGCTGTTCGGGAAAGGGATAATCACCGTAAAGCATTCCTTCTTCCGGATCAATACCAACAATTTTTTTTCTGATATTGGAATACATTGTACTGACTGAATGATTCATTGAAATCCTGGGGCTTCGTGCTCCCTGTGCAATTTTCAGCTCCAGCTCCCTTGCAGCCAGATTCATCTCGGCACTTTTTATTTCCGGCCGTATTGCAAGGGCTTCATTGTAGATATCTGTCACGTTACCCCAGATCACCTGCGAGGTGTCTATTCTTATTTCCGGGGTAAGGATCATGAATCCTTCAGGAGACTGGATTTCCAGCATTTGTGTAAGGTTAAGATAGGAAATCTCAAGCTGGTTTTTGAGGTTTATCAGCTGTAATTCCTCGCTTGCTGCCTGGGCTTCTATCTGGAGAAGGTTTCCTTTGGCAACACTTCCTGCTTCAAACATCCTTTTTGTTTTTTCAATCTGCTGATGCGTGATCTGAAGCTGGTTGTCAATGGTGTTGACAAGTTCACTGTTGAGAAGGATCTGAAGGAAAGCCAGGGCAATATTAAGTGAAATATTGTTTTTCAGACTTTCAAGATCAAGTTCACTTGAAAGAAGCTGGTATTTGTTTTTTCTTATGGTATTGTAATTCTGAAGACCATTGAAAATGTCCATGTTCCCTCCCAGGTAGAACTGGTTCGACTGCCCGTTCAGGTCAACATACTGGTATGTTGTCTGGTCGAGGGTGCGGTTGAATGAAAAATTATGGGAAGCCTGGCCATTGATGGAAGGCAGCAGCGTAAGCTTTGACTGGTTGAGGTTGTTTTCCTGGAACCTGGTCTGAAGTACCTGTTGCTTTATCTGAATATTATTGTCAATAGCATACTGTATGCATTCTTCAAGTGTCCATATCTTTTCCTGGGAACGGACAAGTCCGGCAGATGCGGAAAGAAGGACAAGCATTAAAAACAATATCTTTTTCATCTGGATAACTGGTTTATTTTGTCCGCAACGGATTATCATGATCAAAGTGTTGTGTGTGCTGCATTTTGGGAACAGAATAATTTAAAGCGGTTGCGGCCTTTTTCGGCTTACGAAGATAAATATTCTGCTTAATAAATCTTGCCTGTTTTTTTAAAAGATGCTTGGCTATCATTATTTTTTGACAAAAAATTTTTAAAAAATGACTATCTTGTCAGACCTATTTACAAACACTTAAAAATATGTTACATTATAAGGAATTAGGATTAGTGAATTCGAGGGAATTGTTTAAGGATGCCATGAAGGGTCAATATGCAATTCCTGCATTTAATTTCAATAATCTCGAACAAATGCAGGCCATCATCAGTGCTTGTGTGGAGACAAAATCTCCGGTTATTCTTCAGGTTTCAAAGGGTGCCCGTCAATATGCCAATCAGACGCTTCTGCAATTTCTTGCACAGGGAGCGGTGGCTTATGCAAAGGAACTTGGTCATGAGATACCCATTGTGCTGCATCTCGATCATGGTGATACATTCGAGACCTGTAAATCATGTATTGAAACAGGATTTTCCTCGGTGATGATAGACGGATCACATTTCCCCTATGATGAGAATGTCAGGATTACTAGAGAGGTTGTCGAATATGCTCATAAGCATGATGTAACCGTTGAGGGGGAACTGGGTGTTCTTGCAGGTATTGAAGATGAAGTATCAGCTGAACATTCAACCTATACAAAACCTGAAGAGGTAGAGGATTTTGTGAAGAAGACCGGGGTTGATTCACTGGCAATATCCATAGGTACTTCTCACGGAGCTTTTAAGTTCAAGGTAAAACCGGGAGAACTTCCACCTCCTCTCCGCTTCGATATTCTTGAGGAATGTGAAAAGCGCATTCCGGGATTTCCAATAGTGTTGCACGGAGCTTCTTCCGTACCACAGGACATTGTTGCCGAGATCAATAAATATGGAGGAAACCTGGAGAATGCAGCAGGTGTGTCCGAAGATCAGCTTCGAAGGGCTGCACAGATGGCTGTCTGCAAAATAAATATCGACAGTGATGGCCGTCTTGCCATGACAGCCGCGGTACGCAAGGTACTGACGGAAAAGCCTGCCGAATTCGATCCGCGTAAATATCTCGGACCGGCACGTGACAAACTAAGAGAACTTTATAAGCATAAGATAATAAACGTACTGGGAAGTGCCGGCAAGGCATGAGAGGATCAGTTTGTCCTGACAGTATGAGTTAGTAGTGACAGAGCAGTATTGGTTTGTCATTAAAGATACAGTATGAGCTTATCATAACAGTATCCGTAGCAGTAAGCATTGCTTCCTGCTGCGGTCTGTAATGTCTTACCGTTTATCAGATATTACCGTCAGGGAAAAGAATCCGTTACGAAAGTACCGGATCCCGCGGCTATCCGGTGTGAAGCGATTTGGTACGAAGGACCTGGTACGGAAAAACCCGGAGTGAAAGATAATGGTGCGGAGGATCCCGTAAATGAGACGTCAGTTTCTTTTATTGTCCGGAAGATTATTCAGATAATTCAGTCAATGTTTCGTTTTTGAAAACCTGTATATCAGCCGGGCTAATTTCCCATATATTTTGTAAAGACGTGAATCTTTCATATTTTTACGCATTACTGTAACTGATTCCGTATTACAGCATAATGTGGTTTGTGAAGGTCAAGGTAAAATTAAATCAATCTGCATGACATATCCTGCAAAGCTATCTATCGAACCGACAAGAAGATCTCCCTGGGTGGTATTGGAGCCGGGACGGATTTTTGTTATGGGGAGGTCGATTATTGAAAATCCTTCACATTTCTATAAGCCCGGATATGAGTGGATACTGGAATTTATCAAGGTATGGTCGGGGAGTATAAAAATTGATCTCGGATTTGAATATATAAATACAGGATCCATAAAATGGCTTTATATTCTTTTAAGGAGATTGTCAGAAGAGGAAAGGGTGGCTGAAAATGCTTTTATAACATGGTATTATGAGCACGGTGATGAAGATATGCGCGAACTGGGCTCCATACTCCGTTCACTTATTAATTGCCGTTTCAGGTTTGTGGAGGTTGATGCAATGAATGATGCTTTTTACGACCGTTTCTTTACTGAAAAGAATTAATATCCTTATTACTTTTTGTCCAGCTTCGGGAGGGATGAGGGTTTTTCCCCGGAACAGTTAATACTCTGTTCTGAAACAAAGGTTTAGCTCTTTGTTATTAATAAAGTCAAATTTTTTTATAGTTTTGCAGGGACTTTTGAGAAAACTGACCCATGGTGTAACTGGTAACACATCGGATTTTGGTTCCGCAGAGTCCTGGTTCGAGCCCAGGTGGGTCAACAAAGTTTTATAAACACAGCCTTGACATTCAGTTTGCTCAAGGCTTTTTTGTTTTATCTGCCTTGTTCCTCCAGGGCTTTTTTGTTACCCTTGTCCTGTTCCCCCCAGGCTGGTCTAAATAGTCAAACCTTAAGAACTCGCTTA
>LSQX01357334.1_pt1 | contig 24573 bp, 28 predicted proteins | sample 654561 | NCBI WGS metagenome assembly LSQX01 (sample SAMN04489861, study PRJNA283612) | anaerobic digester metagenome | isolation source: 4 biogas reactors fed with cattle manure at either 37C or 55C with and... | place: Denmark: Kongens Lyngby | collected 2014
AATAGACCTCTTGCGAAAGTCGTTATTGCAAGTTCATCCGGTTTACCAGTGCAGCGATTAAGTTAATGCGTAAACCGAATCTTTTTCGTCTATTTCGATAGCGTTCACTTAGTATTCTAAATCTTTTCAATTGACTATTAATATGTTCGATTACAACTCGTATTTTTCCAATCATTTTATTGTAATTTTTCTCAGCATCAAATAAGGGGAAATTCTTCTTTTTCTTTATTGGCATCAATAATTTAAAGCCATCTTGCTCTAATCCATAGTACCCTAAATCGGTCATAACATAGTCACAATGTTTGAATTTCTTAACTGTTTTTCTTGCCAATTTAATATCATGCTGACTGCCAGACGATATATCTACTCCTATGATTTGTTTGCTCTTCGGATGATAGATCACTTGGGCTTTTAACGTATGTTTCTTCTTTTTACCACTGTAAAACTTACTCTGATTTTTTTTTCGGGCGTTCTATTGAACATTCTGTCGCATCAATAATTACCCAGTTAAATTGTTCGTCTGCTGTGGTAATACTTCGTTTTGGCAGGGTAAAACGTCTTGATTTCATTAATGCATCTTCAACCTTTTTAATAGTTCGATTCACATTACTTTCAGCGATATGGTAATTTGCAGCCAATTCCAATTGAGTGCTGTAATTCCGTAAGTAATTGAGTGTTAATAACAATTGATCCTCTATAGCTAAAGTATGAGGACGCCCAGATTTCTTTTTAAGTGATTCTGCTTCTTTTAAAACTTCGACCATTTCACTAAAAACTGGTCGAGGTACGCCAACCAAGCGCTGGAATTCAGAATCTGAAAAACGGTTTAATTTCTGATATTTCATGAAATCTATATTGAGGTAGTTTTTACTTTCGCAAGAGGTCTAATAAAAAAGGGCAGACTGCCCAATTTTATTTGATGCTTATTTTTCGCCTGCTGCTCAAGCCATTTATGAAATATCAGCGGACTCTAATCAGTTAGATGACATTGCCACTTTAATTTTTTCCATGGCATTTTTTTCGAGCTGACGAATTCGCTCTGCAGAAACATTATATTCTGCCGCCAATTCATGCAGGGTAGATTTATCATCATCCAACCAGCGACGTTGTAAAATATTACGTGAACGATCATCTAACTGTTCCATAGCTTCATGCAGGGCAGAGGTGCTTTGTTCTTCGTAGTCTTCGTTTTCAACCAAACGTGCAGGGTCGTAACGGTTATCTTCTAAATACAGCGCAGGTGCAACATAGGTTGAACCTTCATCGTCATCATCACCTTGTGCTTCAAATGCAGCATCATAAGCGGTTAAACGACCTTCCATTTCCAAGACTTGTTCAGCGGTCACATTTAAGTCGTTGGCAATAGATTGCGCTTCTTCTAGCGTTAATTTTTTGCTGGATTTTTTGAGGCTGCGCAAATTAAAGAATAATTTACGTTGTGCCTTGGTCGTGGCAATTTTGACAATACGCCAGTTACGAATTACATATTCGTGAATTTCAGCTTTAATCCAGTGCACGGCAAAGGACACTAAGCGTACTCCCATATTGGGGTCAAAGCGTTTTACCGCTTTCATTAAGCCTAAGTTGCCTTCTTGAATTAAATCACCCTGCGGTAAACCATAACCCGCATAACTACGTGCAATATGCACCACAAAACGCAAATGTGACATGACCAACATTTTGGCTGCGTCTAAATCTTGATCGTAATAATAACGTTCGGCTAACTCTTTTTCTTGTTCAGCCGTTAAAATTGGAATTTGGTTAACAGTACTAATATAAGCCCCGAGATTTACACCTGGTGCAGATAATGACAGGGGCATCAACTGATTGCTGCTGTCACTCATGAGATCTCCTTATAGGATTGGGTAGGTAAAATAACCGATGTCTTTATCTTAATGCCAATATTCTACTTTAATAAGGAAAATTGGTGTAGATATGTAAATCTTTATACGATAAAGCGCTAGTTATAATGGTGTTAAAATGAATGCACAATCAATAACATTGACTAATTACGAAGCATCTGGCTTTGCAACATGAATCACATAATGAAACTCGTTTGCCGAAATTTGACTGGCTGTACACTGGTATTGATGCAACTGACAATAACGTGTGACATCCTGCTGGCTATGTGGGTCAGAAGACTTAAGTAAAAATAGAACAGCATCTGAATTTTTAAGTGCACGTTTCAACATCAGTAAGGGCATTGGACAGGGTTGTCCCATAGCATCAATTACAGTGGTGGGGGGTACAGAATCACACAGCATTGCGGTATAAATTCGCCTTAAAAAACAGAAAGATCATACTAGCAAACTTGTCAGAAAATCCCAAATAAATTTCATCTGAAATAGAAAGTTAGTTAATGTTTGGGGTGTAAATAGAATAGGGGGATTTTAGCGCATTATTTTATGCAATATTTTTGACATATTTGACCGATCAAAATAGTGCTAAGTCACTTATCAGAAATAAAATTTTCCCAACTGTTCAAATCATTTCAATCTGAACAAGATAAATCAAAAAAAATCTATTAATTGTCATAAACCCGTGTTAAGCTCGATGCGTATTTAGGATTTTAGATAGACAATTGTTGTTTGTCGCCCTATTACAAATGGATGTAACCGGGATTTTGTTAATAGTTATACAGAATGATTACAAGCTTAGAAATAAAAATATTTTTAAACTTTGTTTGCTCTGCTGTTTGCAACACCGGGTGGTCCTTCTTTTTAATCAATGAGGATTAACTTATGACAGCTCGTGAACAAGGCGTAGTTAAATGGTTCAACGACACTAAAGGTTTTGGCTTTATTCAACGCAATGGCGGTGACGACGTATTCGTTCACTTCCGTGCGATTCAAGGTGAAGGCCACCGTTCACTTCGTGACGGTCAACGTGTTGAATTCAGCGTAGTTAAAGGCCAAAAAGGCTTCCAAGCTGAAGAAGTACAGCCACTAGACTAATCACTCGATTATTCTAAAAAAGACGCTCCAATCCTGATTGGGGCGTTTTTTGTTTGTATTTCTGTTTATAATAGGTCAGTTTTTTGTCAGAAAAAGTTCGAGCGCATATTTATGTCATCTGGTTTTGAAACCTTAAATTTACATCCGCAATTGAAACAGGCTATTGATGCTTTAGGTTTCAAGGAAATGACGCCTATTCAACAAAAGGTTTTAAAATTTACTTTGGCTGGACATGATGCCATTGGTCGCGCGCAAACAGGTACAGGAAAAACAGCTGCCTTTTTAATTAGCGTCATTAACGATTTGTTAAATAACCCAATTCAGACTCAGCGCTACCGTGGTGAGCCTAGAGCTTTAATTTTAGCCCCTACGCGCGAATTGGCTTTGCAAATTGAAAGTGATGCAAAAGAATTAACCAAGTTTACCAATTTAAATGTGGTGACTTTGTTGGGCGGTGTGGATTTTGATAAGCAAAAAGCACAGCTCGATAAGAACTTTGTCGACATTATTGTTGCAACACCAGGGCGTTTGATTGATTTTGTAGAACAAAAAGAAGTCTGGCTAGATCAGATTGAATTTTTAGTAATTGATGAAGCTGACCGTTTGTTAGATATGGGCTTTATTCCATCAGTTAAGCGGATTGTGCGTTATTCACCACGTAAGGAACAGCGTCAGACTTTAATGTTCTCTGCGACCTTTAGTTATGACGTGTTGAACTTGGCTCAACAGTGGTTATTTGAACCTGTTACAGTCGAAATTGAGCCTGAAAAGAAAACCAATGCCGATGTAGAGCAACGTGTTTATATGGTCGCAAAAACCGATAAATACAAATTGCTTGAAGACATTTTGCGTGACGAGCCAATTGAAAAAGTCATGATATTTGCCAACCGCCGAGATCAGGTGCGTAAGTTATATGATCATTTAAAACGTGATGGCTATAAAGTGGTGATGTTGTCGGGTGAAATTGCCCAAGACAAACGCTTGAAAATGCTGGATCAGTTTAAAAATGGCAAACATAACATCATGATTGCAACTGATGTTGCAGGGCGTGGTATTCATGTCGATGGTGTATCGCATGTGGTGAATTTTACTTTACCCGAACAGTCAGATGATTATGTACACCGTATTGGTCGTACAGGGCGTGCGGGTACGCGTGGTGTCAGTATTAGCTTCCTGTCTGAAGATGATGCGTTCTATTTGCCTGAAATTGAAAAAGCCATTGGGCAAAAATTACCGCTTACACGTCTAGATGGATATTGCTAATCTGCACTTTGCTAGTCAGAACAATTGTTTATCTGACTGAAGTTTAAAATATAAAAAAGTCGCTCTATGATTGAGCGACTTTTTTCTTTATAGATAAATTTTTAGTTGACCATCAAATTGATTAATGTTGATACAACTTATTTTGCCTGACATCTAAATGTCAGAACAGTTTGGTAGTCATCATCACGGGCAATATCGGTATTACGTCCTGCAATAGTGCCAAGCACAGTGGCAGCGGCCTGAATCATCTGTCCAGTTTGTTCATCGACCACTCCTTTGAGCGCACCGTTGTAGTTGGTCTTTTCATCTACCAACACAGGGGTAGCACGACTACCGCAGGTTTTATTGGCAGCACTAATGGCATTATTCTTGGCAATAATATTGGACTTACCTAAGCCTGTAACCTCATACAAGTTGTTTTCTTTTTGAATGGCAAGTGAGTTGTTGGGTGTGGTAGCACAGGCAGTGAGGAAAGCGAATCCTACAAGGCTAGAGAGGGCTAGTATTTTTTTCATATCAACCTCGAAATTAAAAACGTATGCATACGGAGACTTTTAAATATCTTTCATTTAATTTTCTGGTTAGCCTTTATGCAGGCATGAATTAGAATGAAAAATAAGGCTTTGATCTAGTTGAGCATATTCTGTAGTGCTTTGAATGAAGACTTTGTATAAAAAATGCAGTTGTCTGTATGGATTACATTGAGATTGTCTTGACCCAAGAGATTGCAAATTACACGTACGAAATAGCGCAAAATTTTGAGTTTATGCTAATCTTAACTGAGCTTTTTGAAATAGTTATATAAGTCAATGACGGATACAGTGGCAGAAATCGTTCATCAACACATTCATCAACGCCAATCAATCGGGCAGTTGGTTGAGCCAGCACCGAATGCTGCTCAGCTTGAAATGGCATTTCAGGCGGCTTTAACCGCACCCGATCATCATCGTCTAAAACCTACACGTTTTGTGGTGATTGCTGCTGAACAGCGTGCAGCTTTTGGTGAGCTACTTTCTCAAGCTTTGGTAGATATGGGCGAAACAGATGCGATTCAATTGGAACGGGTTAAACAGCACCCGTTTCGTGCGCCCATGTTGGTGCTGGCTTTAACACAGTTTCAAAACCATGCAAAAGTGCCGCATTTTGAGCAGACTTTAAGTACAGGGGCTGCTGTGCAGAATTTTTTACTGTCTTTACAGGCACAGGGCTTTGCTAGCATGTGGCGTAGCGGGGCAGTTGTAGAATCAAATTTACTCAAGCAAGCGCTTAACTTAAATCCAGATGACTTAATTTCGGGCATTATTTATGTGGGAACTGCAGCCAAAGCCATTCCTGCGCGTGCTGAATTAAATACACAAGCTTACGTGAGCTATTGGAACGCATAAGTTTTATTTTTAGGATATAACAATAATGTCAGAATTAAATTTTGCCGATTTGGTCGAACCTGTTGTGGTAGATCGTAAAACTGCACTGCGCATTACAGTTTTGGGTGGTGGTAGTTTTGGTACAGCTATGGCCAACACCGCTGTGCGTAACGGTTGCGATACCATGATCTGGATTCGTGATGAAGCGACTGCCAAAGAAATAAATGAAACGCATATTAACCGACGTTATTTACCTGACTTTAATTTAGAACAGGGTTTAAGAGCTGTTTCGGATTTGGAAACAGCAGTACGTGACCGTGATATTATTTTAGTGGCAATTCCGAGCCACTCATTCCGTGATGTGCTGCGTCAACTTAAACCTTTCATTAGTGCGCAGGCCGTGGTGTCTTTAACCAAAGGGATTGAAGCCAAAACTTTTAGTTTTATGAGCGATATTATTCGTGAAGAACTGCCTGAAGTGCCTTATGGTGTGCTGTCTGGACCAAACCTAGCCAAAGAAATTGTGGCAGGACAGCCAGCAGGAACGGTTATTGCCAGTCATTCTGAACTGGTGCGTTATGCAGTGCAGCAAGCTTTACACAGTGCTTTATTCCGTGTTTTTGCCAGTGATGATGTCAACGGGGTAGAACTCGGTGGTGCACTTAAAAATATTTATGCAGTCGCAATGGGGATGGCTGCAGCTTATAACGTGGGTGAAAATACCAAGAGTATGATTTTAACTCGTGCATTGGCAGAAATGAGCCGTTTTGCGGTGAAACTTGGTGCAAACCCGTTGACCTTCCTCGGCTTGTCGGGGGTTGGAGATTTATTTGCGACCTGTAGTAGCCCGCTGAGTCGTAACTATCAGGTTGGTTATGCTTTGGGTAAAGGTAAAACTTTAGAGCAAGCCACCGAAGAATTGGGACAAACTGCCGAAGGGATTAACACTATTGTTCAGGTGCGGGCACGCTCGAATGAGTTGGATGTATATATGCCGATCACTTGTGCGCTTTATGAAGTGATTTTTGAGGGTGCACCACCGATGACGATTGCTTTGTCTTTAATGAAAAATGGGCATCGTAGCGATGTGGAATTTGTCTTGCCACATCATCAAGTCTAGTTATGGGTTCAATGCTATAAAGTGCTATGACTTGCAAAAACTTGTATGGAATATGACAGTTTGGTGAACTGAATTGTCATATTCTCAGGTTATACTGTGCGTTATATACAACCAGATAAACCTTAAATTTGCGCCACCCAATAAGGAAATAATATGCAACTGACACTTGTTCGCCACGGTGAAGCCGCTCCTGCAGTTATGGGCAATGATCATCAACGTCCATTGACTGAGCGTGGTCATATTCAAGCACAAGAAACAGCAGATTATTTAAAAAATATCATTCAACCTGATGTATTTGTAGTTAGTCCATTGGTGCGTGCACAGGAAACCTTGGCGCATTTACAGCAGTATTTTAAAGATGTACCTGTGGTGGTGTGTAATGCCATTAAACCTGAAGATGATGCAAAAGTGGCAGTAGAATGGTTGTCGCAATTGCCGTATGAGTCGATTGCGGTGGTGTGCCACATGAATGTGGTGGCTTATATGGCCGAGATTTTAACTTTAGAATCGTTTAATCCATATCAATTGGCAGAAGCACGTATTTATGAACAGGCCGTGATTGCTGCGGGACTTTCAACCCAAATCAAAAGTTTTATTCCAAACGCATAAAATAAATGTATAAAATCAAACAAAATTAATGGTAGAACGATAATAATGCTGTATTTATGGATGCCTGAAGCCAATGGGGTTTGGCAATGGTCAACAGGGGAACATTGGACGCAGGCCGATCATCTTGAGGCTTTGATTCAGGCATTACAGCCTTTTCAGGGGCAAGAGACGGTGGTGTTTTTTCCAAGCCGTGATGTTCAGATCATGCAGCAAACATTGCCTAAAGCGCAATATAAGCAGCTTGGTGCAGATGGGGTAAAGTATCTTTTAGAAGAATATACGGTATTGCCTATAGATGCGATGAAAGTCTTGCATCATTTTCAGCAGCCTGAACAGATCACTGTGCTTGGCATGGCAAACAGTACACTGGAAACCTATTTGAACGTGCTGAATTTGCTTCCTGTTAAAATCAGTGCATTGTTGCCTGATTTTTTAATCTTGCCGCAGCCTGAACTAGGGCAAACCGTTATTGGTCATATTTGTGGGCGTTTGCTGGTACGTGAAACTGAATTTTTGGGCTATTCAATAGATGATCTGGCATTGTACTTAGATTATCAAAGCGCTGAACGAAACTATAAAATTAGTAATTTCAGTGCTGAGCAAATGCAAAGTATTGAAGCTTTTGCGACTCAAGCACAATTGGAAAGTTTTCATTACACTGTGCCTGTACTAAAAAAAGCCAAGCAGCATCCATTTAACATGTTGCCTAAAGCCAAACAGGACACGGGGCTTTCGGGCTACTGGAAAGCCTGTGCAGCAGTGCTATTGGGTATTTTGATTGTACAATTTAGCTACGATGCTTTGCGTTGGAGCAAACTTAAAAAAGTAGCCGATCAAACTGCAATTCAGGCCATAGACCAATATAAATATTGGTTTGGTGAGAATAGTCGTATGACTGAGCAAAATATTCAAAGTCAGTTTGAAAGTCATTTACGCCTGAATCAAAGTGCCGATACGCAAGCCTTACAATTGTTAAGTCGAGTTGGGCCTGTGTTAATGCAAAATCAGATTGTGGCCAATCGGGTTAGTTTTGATGCCAATAGTTTGAATATGGAACTCAATGCGAGTTCAGCAGCCTCTTTGCAGGCCTTAACCCAGCAATTGAATCAGCAGGGCTTCAAAGTGGAATTGGGGAATATTCAGCCGAGCAGTACAGGTGCAGTAGGATTGGTGAAAATACAATAATGAAAGCCATGGAAAAAATATCAAGTGTGCTGGATCAGCGTGTTGAACAGATTCAGGATTATTTAGACCGTTTAAGTACGCGAGAGCGGGTTTTGGTAATTTTTACCACAATCTTTGTTTTGGTCGCAGCGGTGGGTTCTGCCTTGTGGTACATGCATGCTGCTGCTGAAAAACAGCAAAAACGGGTGAATGATTTAAAAGACCTGATTGTGATGATGCAAAGCAATGTAGTTACCATGAAGCCTACCAATGACTCACAGTTAAGTGCTGCCGAAAAAATTCAGCGAGTGGCACAACAGCAGGGGCTATCGGTCGCATCACAGCAAAGTGGTGAGCAAATGCAGTTGGTGGCTAGTCATGAAAACTATGCTGTGTTAGCAAATTTCCTAACTCAATTGGCACAAATGGGTTTAAGTATTCAAAAAATGGAATTAATTTCTGAAGCAGGGCAGATTAAATTAACAGCGACAGTGCAGTAATTGCCCAAAATAAAGTTTGAAAGGCGGAAAATAAAGCCGTGTCAAGCATAGCGTTTTGACTGGGCAAAGCCTATAATATGGCGACTTAGAAAGCAGTAGACTTTTGCAGATATGTTGTATTCTCTAGCCCGCCCGTTGTTATTTTCTTTAGCACCTGAGCGTGCGCATGAGCTGACACTATCACTATTGAAATCAAGCCATAAAATGGGCTTGATGCGTCAAAAGACTGTTGCAAAACCCGTGACATGTATGGGAATTGAATTTCCAAATCCAGTGGGTTTAGCTGCAGGCTTAGACAAAAATGGTGCGTATATTGATGCCTTGGCTGGTTTAGGCTTTGGCTTCATCGAAATTGGCACCATTACGCCACGTCCTCAAGCGGGGAATCCACATCCGCGCTTATTCCGTATTCCGCAGGCCAAAGCCATTATTAATCGTATGGGGTTCAATAATGATGGGGTCGATCAGCTAATTGAGAATGTCAAAGCGGCAAAATTCAAAGGAATTTTAGGGATTAATATTGGTAAAAATGCCGATACTCCTGTAGAAAATGCAGCAGATGATTATCTGATTTGTTTGGAAAAAGTCTATAACTATGCGTCTTATGTTACGGTAAATATCTCATCACCGAACACTAAAAACTTGCGTAGTTTACAAAGTGGTGATGCACTGACTGAGTTATTGCAAACGTTAAAACAACGTCAGTTGGAGTTGGCTGAAGAGCATCAGCACTATGTGCCGCTAGTGTTAAAAGTTGCCCCAGATTTAGATGCAGAAGATATTCAATTCATTGCCAAACAATTGTTGCAATTCAAAATTGATGGTCTGATTGTGACCAATACAACTTTGTCTCGTGAAGGTGTAGAAAACTTACCACATGGTGATGAAGCAGGTGGTTTGTCTGGCGCACCTGTGTTTGAAAAAAGCACCGCATGTTTGGCGGCTTTTTCAGAAGCACTCAAAGGTGAAATTCCTTTAATTGGCGTAGGTGGTATTCTTTCAGGCGAACAGGCGCTTGCTAAAAAAAATGCAGGTGCATCTTTGGTTCAGGTGTATAGTGGCTTGATCTATGCAGGTCCTGAACTGGTTCAAGATTGTGTGAACGCATTCTAAGCTCATGAACGCCATTGATATCGTTATTCTGATTCTCTTGCTCATTGGAGGGCTGAACGGTTTGCGTCAAGGATTTATTAAAGCCTTTGCGAACTTGGTCGGGTGGATTTTTGCCCTGATTGTTGCGGCAAAATATGCCACAGTCCTCGCACCTTCAATGTCAGCGCTGAGTAGCGATCCAGTGGTGCAAAAAATTGCAGCCTTTGCCTTTATTGTTTTGGTGATTGTGGTACTCACTTGGATTGTGACCGCCATTTTAAACAGTGTATTAAAGAGTTTAAAACTGGGGCCATTAAACCGTTTGGCAGGTGGCGCATTTGGTACCTTGAAAGGTTTGCTTATTGTCCTTATAACTATTCAGGGGATTGGTCCTTGGGTAGAAAGTTCTCCTTATTGGAAACAATCTAAATTCGTACAAAGTTTATTGCCGTATGCACCGTGGGCAACTGAATTGTCTAAAGACGCTGCCAATGAGGCTTTACAGCACATCAAGTCGAAAGATGCAGCGCCATCTTTCGATGTAGCATCTGACGCAAAAGAGAATACATCTGGCGCAGATGGCTCAACGAATAATCCTTTTTATTAATCCTAGCTGGTCTGCGAGGTTGCTATGTGTGGAGTTGTTGGTATAGCTGGTAAATCACCTGTTAACCAAATGTTGTTTGATGCATTAACGATGTTACAACATCGTGGACAGGATGCAGCTGGGATCGTAACTTGCCACAATGGACGTTTGTTCTTGCGTAAAGATAACGGTATGGTGCGTGATGTGTTCCATACACGCCACATGCGTGCGTTACAAGGGAACTATGGCATCGGTCATGTGCGTTACCCGACTGCAGGTTCTTCAAGCAGTGCCGAAGCGCAGCCATTTTATGTGAACTCACCGTACGGGATTACTTTGGCTCACAATGGTAACCTGACCAATGCTGAAGAAATTCATGAAGATCTGTTTAAAACAGATTTGCGTCACATGAACACAGACTCTGATTCAGAAGTGTTACTAAACGTATTTGCCCATGAGTTACAACATCGTGGCAAATTAAGCCCAACACCTGAAGATATTTTTCATGTGGTTAGCCGTGTGCATGAGCGTTGTAAAGGTGCTTATGGCGTAGTGGCAATGATCACTGGTCAAGGTTTGGTTGGCTTCCGTGATCCAAATGGTATTCGTCCACTTATTTATGGTTCGCGTGAAACAGAACAGGGTATGGAATATATCATCGCTTCAGAATCTGTTGCGATTACTGCGCTAGGCTTTAAAGTAGAACGTGATATTGCGCCTGGTGAAGCTATTTTTATTAATGATGCAGGTGAATTATTTAGCCAGCAATGTGCAGCCAATCCAGAATATCGTCCATGTATTTTTGAATATGTGTACTTTGCACGTCCAGATGCAACCATTGATGGTATTTCAGTGTATAAAGCCCGCCTTAAAATGGGTGAAAAATTGGCACATAAAATTACCCGTGAATGGGGCGAACAGCACGACATTGATGTAGTTATTCCAATTCCAGATACATCGCGTACTTCTGCTTTGGAACTGGCAAATACCTTAGGTATTAAATTCCGTGAAGGTTTTATGAAAAACCGTTATATCGGACGTACCTTTATTATGCCGGGTCAGCAATTGCGTAAAAAATCTGTCCGTCAAAAACTTAACCCTGTAGAGCTTGAGTTTAAAGGCAAAAATGTCCTATTGGTGGATGACTCGATTGTACGCGGCACGACCTGTAACGAAATCATTCAAATGGCACGTGATGCAGGTGCAAAAAAAGTGTTCTTTGCTTCTGCAGCACCTATGGTGAAATATCCAAACGTGTACGGTATCGATATGCCAGCTAAAGACGAGTTGATTGCTTCAAATCGTGATGTTGAGCAAATTCGTGAAATTATTGGCGCAGACCGATTAATCTTCCAAGATTTGGATGATTTAAAACAAGCGGTGCGTACGCACAAAGTCCCAAATTTAACTGAGTTTGATTGCTCGGTATTTGATGGTGTTTATGTGGCTGGTGGGATTGATGAGGCGTATTTAAACGATCTTGAACAAAAGCGTAACGACTTAGCCAAAAAAGGCAAAGATGGCTACATTGATGTCAATATTGATGCTGCATCAGTTGACCTCACAGGTGTAAAAGAGAGCTAATCATTTTTCTGATTACCTCACAGAGAAAAGCGGGAAATTCCCGCTTTTTTCATTTATGATGGGTGGGTCAAAGACAATGTAATTCAGGATGTTTACATTGAAGGCTGTGAGTAGTTACTTGATTAAAAATAAAAATATGATTTGGTCTGCAATCTTGTGTCTGGTTGCAGTGGCTTTGACGTTGTTTATCTTAAATACCGTATTAGGGCTTTTGGTCTATTATGTGGACTCCACACAATCCATCTATTGGCACAGTCTGAGCCCGTATTGGATTACGTTGCTGCTCTTAATTATGGCGCTTTCCATTATTTTGGAATTTTATGTCTTTCGCTCAGGCGGACATTCGCTTGCGAAACAACTTGGCGCACGTCGTTTAACACAATTTGAAAGTACACCTGAAGAAAGCACGGCATTAAAAATTACTGAACAACTGGCAGATACTTTTCAAATTCAAATTCCAACAGTTTATGTTTTGCCAGATGAGATTGGTGTAAATGCTTTAACTGCAGGCTTTAGTGATAAAGATATTGTAATTGTTTTGACTTGGGGCGCATTACAAAATTTAGATGAGCAGGAGCTTTATGGCTTATTGAGTCATGAGTTTAACCATATTTTAAGTGGTGAAACCATTGATAACACTAAGCTGAAAATTCTTTACAGCAGTTTAACCACATTCAGTAAATGGGGCAGCAGTATTGCCAAACTGGGTTTTGGTCAGCACCGTGATGCACCGCCACATAAGCTTGCTACATTTTTTGTGGCCGTAGGTGGCGGTATTTGGCTAATTGGCAGTTTAGGTGTACTTATTTCTCGTCTAATCAAATACATTAGTTTGAGTGGGCGTACTTTTAAAAATGATTTAAAAACCAAACGCCGGATTCAAAACAATGCCAATATTCAAACCTTGCTGCGCATTTATGTACACCATGCGGGTTCGCAAATTCATAGTGAATATTCTGAATCAATTTCTCACATGTGTTTTGCTAACTCATTGAGTCCACAAAGTTGGATGAATATTCACCCAAGTATTGAGGCACGTATTTTTGAGTTAGATCCAACTTTGGTGCAAGACTTACAGTTGGAAAATCTGAAACGCTTACGCAATCAGCCTTTATTTAGTTTGTTTCGTTCGCTTGAAGAAATGAACGCAGAATATTATGCACCTTGGAGTTCCCCACAACCTTTGCCATTGCTGCGTTTATCACCCATTAGTTTTGCAATTAATGACGCAATTAAGCCGCTAAAACCTGAGATTCGCAACAATATGCCACGTCCTGAACTGATTCAACGTGCTTTGCAAACAGCAACGGGTTCACGAGAAGTAATAGTGGCTATTTTAATGATTCGTCAGTACCGTGAGTTTATTCCTGCAGAGGCGGAGGTTAGCCGTGCCATAGTCGATGCTTTACTGAATTTGGATGGGCGAGTACACATTTCAATTTTTCACGAAGCTTGTCGAAATATTGGGGGCATGCCTGTGAGTATCGCACGGCAGTTCTTGACCAAATTAGCGCGTATTATTCAAGAAGATGGCGAAATCGGCCTGTTAGATGCGTTGCTGTTGGAGCGAGTAAAGTTTGAGTTGCATTTATTACCTTTGCATACGCCTACTGCCTTGCATGAGGTTAAGCCGCAAATTGTCCGTTTGATTGATGCTTTATTGCATGTGCAACAAATTAACAGTGTGAATCAGTTAGATGTGCGTGAACGCATTTTGGAGCGTGTTTTAACTGCAGAAGAACTTATTGCCTATGACGAAATTTCAGATGAACCCATCGATTTATCTGAAATTTTAAATGACATGGCAGGTTTGTTATTGCGTGATCGCTTGATTGTTTTAGGTATTGCTGAGATTTGTTTGTGGAGTGATCGTATTATTACTCAAGATGAGTTGGACGTTTTGGAATTGTTATATTGGCGACTTGGGTTTAAAACAGAAGCAATTGTTGAGCAAATGCAGAAACAAAATAGCCTAATTATTGTGTAATAACGGCTTAAACATGCGCAGATGTTAAGTCACAATATTATTGCTACTGTTAGAGAATTGCTTTGAGTAAGGTGGTGGGTTAAAGAAAGCACAGCATTGCTTGGGCTTTCTGGTTAGAATAGCAACTGAGTCAAGCACATCAAAATTATAGGTGATGATAAAACATGATTGGGCATCAACGTGACATTTTAGCCAGTCTAGGAATCGATATTTGGGTTTCTAGAACAGCTGTGTCGCAATATTTGCCACAATCATCTGTATGGCGTGATCAAGCTGTACCTGAGTTGCAGAGTGAAATCATTGTCCCGACTGCAACAGTTGTATCAGAAACAGATATCAAACCGATACCTTCGGAACAGCGAGAAGTATCGGTAAAAAAAGCAACAGTCACTCCAGAAGTCGATGCGACTAAACAGCTTGAAGCCGAGCCTGTAGTTGAAGTGCGTAGCATGCTGCACATTGAAGCTTTTAGTATAGAGGCTTTACAGTTAGCAGATTGCCTGATTCTATGCGACAGTACTGCTTTGAGTGCGGAACAACAACAGTTATGGCGTAATATTCAATTTGCGATGCAGGCGCAATATCATGCTTTGCAATGGCCTTTCGCTTTGGAAATATTACAAGATGGCATTGGCGTAGAAAACTATGTACAAGGTTTTGTCGATGCATTATGCGCAGATAAACACGTCATCAGCTTAGGTACAATACCGCATTTTAACTCTGAACAATGCCAAACTTTAGCAGACTTGCAAGAGATGTTAGATCAGCCACTGTTGAAAAAACAGTTGTGGAATGCCATACAAGTCAAATCTATGCAAAATCAAGCTTAAGCCAATATCTATCTCAAAACTTATATTGACGTCATTACAGCGATAAAACAGGGATAATCATGCGTAAAAAAGTGGTGGTATTTAGTCAAATCGATGCAAAAATTTTAACTAAGCTTGAGCAGGATTATCAGGTGGTGCAGGTGAGTCCTAAATTGGGCGATGTGAACCAGCAACTGCTTGAACATGTAAAAGATGCAGATGGCATGATTGGCGCAGGACGTTTGCTGAATCAGCAAAATTTACATACCGCAACTAAACTCAAAGTTATTTCTAGCGTGAGTGTCGGTTATGACAATTACGACGTCAATTATTTAACACAACAAAAAATTTGCCTATGTCATACCCCGCATGTGTTAACAGAAACGACTGCTGATTTAGCCTTTACTTTACTGATGAGCGCAGCTAGACAAGTACCGCATTTAGATCAGTGGACCAAGCAGGGTCATTGGAAACGTACAGTCGGTACAGCACAGTTTGGTCAGGATATTTATGCCAAAACCATCGGTATTATTGGTTTAGGGCATATTGGTGCCGCTATTGCACGACGTGCTTTTCATGGTTTTAATATGAAAGTGGTGTACCACAATCGTCGTGAAAAAATGGAAGTGGCACAGGCGTTCAATGCAGACTATTTAAGCCTAGATGAGTTGTTGCAACAGTCAGATTTTGTAGTTTTAGCGGTCGATTTAAACACAGATTCTAAAGCACTCATTGGTCAGCGTGAATTGGATTTAATGCAGCCACATGCGGTATTGGTTAATATTTCCCGTGGTTCAGTGATTGATGAGCAGGCTTTAATTCAGACCTTGCAAGCAGGTAAAATTTTTGCGGCAGGTTTAGATGTCTATGACAAAGAACCACTGCAAGAATCACCATTATTTGAGTTGGATAATGTGGTGACCTTACCACATATTGGTTCTGCAACAGCGGCGACCCGTCAAAAAATGGCTGATTTAGCTTATAAAAACTTGGTGGATGCACTGGAAGGACGTCGTCCACACTATGTGGTCAATCCTGCTTGTTATACGCTTTAAAGCCAAGAAGTGTATTAAAAATTGATAACACATCATTGCAAATACGTTCATTTTTCGATGTTATAGTAAATCACTATACAAAATATGTATTTGAGATGAACCCTTGAAACGCCTATTACTCGTTTGCGGTCTAAGTTTAACCAGTCTCACGACTGCACAAAGTGCCAGTTTGAGTGCCACACCACAATTTAATGTGCCAGAAATAGGCAGTGGTGTGGGGCTGATTGATCAGCAAAAAGAGCGCGGTATTGGTGAAAAAGTCTATCGGGAAGTACAGCGTAAAATGCCTGTAGCGCAAAACCCGTGGCTTGAGGATCAATTGTTCAATACATTCTCACATTTACTTAGCCAAACTCAGCTAGGGCAGCCGATAGGTTTACTTATCATTAATGATCCGCAAATTAATGCCTTTGCTGTTCCTGGTGGATTATTTGCCCTAAATACAGGCTTGATTAATTCTGCACGGAATATGGATGAAGTCGCAGGGGTGATGGCACATGAAATTGCGCATGTATCTCAGCGACATTATAGCCGTTCACAGGAAGCATTTAAGGGACAGGGTTTGTTGGCACTGGCAGGTGTTGTGGTCGGTGCTTTAGTTGCTTCACAGGCGGATGGTGATGCAGGTGCAGCGGTGATGATGGGTTCTCAAGCGGCATTGATGGATCAACAATTGACTTATAGCCGTAATCAAGAGCGTGAAGCAGACCGTATTGGCATGCAATATATGTATAGTGCGGGTTATAACCCACAAAGTATGGCAGACTTTTTTGAGGTGATGCACCGTACCACCAGTCGTGTGAGTTTTTTACCTGACTTTTGGTTTACCCATCCCTTAACGACAGAACGTATGAGCGAAGCACGTTTGCGTGCTAATCAATTGCCTGTAGTGCAGACATCATTACGAGATGAAGATTTTGAAATTTTAAAACTCTACAGTTTAGTGCTTTCTCAGCAAGCGACAGAACAACAGTTGAAGGCTTTTACGACTCGGAATAATTTTGCTGCACATTTGGCTTTGGCGTATTTTTATAGTCAACAGGGCGATTTTGTTCTGGCACAGCAGAGTATTGATCAGGCTAAAAGTCATAATCGTTTACATAATTTATTGACACTTATTCAAACTGACATTTATTTAGGGCAAAATAAAATTGATTTAGCGCATAAGACCATTAGTTCACCTGCGCGCATTATGCCAGAAAATCGTGCCCTAAATTTTAAGTGGGCTGAAGTGTTGATTCGTCAGAATCAGTCAGCACAGGCGCAAACGATTCTGCAAGGTTTTTTAAAGAAAAATCCACGTGATTTATCGGCATGGAATTTAATGCAGCAAGCAGCAAATGTAGATCGGGCATCGCCACTGCGCACGGTAAATGTGCTACGGTATCGCGCAGAGGTGCAATATTGGTCGGGCTGGGAAGAAGAGGCGATTAAATCGTTATTACATGCACAACGCTTAGCTAAAGATAATCAAGCTATGTCGGCAAATATAAAAAACCGCGTGACCGAAATGCAAAGAGAACGACAGTTAAAAATATAACTTAAAAGGTGTAAGTTGAACCAATAACAATAAATACAAGGAGTTTAAAATGATTGAGGGACAATGTTTATGCGGTGCGGTGTATTATCGTTACCATGCCGAAATTGAAAAAACAGTATTGTGCTTTTGCCAGCATTGTCGTCGTGCACAAGGGGGGATTTTAGGTTGGAATAGCCCAGTTTCTCGTGAAAAATTTGAAGTGGTTCGTGGCTTAAAATATCTGAAAGAATATTTTCATAGTCCCAATAAGGCGCGAGTATTTTGTCAGGAATGTGGGAGTCCAATTTATTCCTATCGACTTGATTTACCCGATATTATTCGCTTGCGTTTAGGGACTGTGACGCAAGGTCAAATCCCTGAACCTTCTGAGCAGGTTTTCACACAATACAAACCAAACTTTCTGACAATTGCATCGTGTGAGTAGTACTTGACGGAGCATACAGTGCTAGAATAAAACCGAAATTGCGTGATGTTGTTGAATGAAAATGAAAAAATATATTTATTTATGCCTAACTTTGGGGATGTTATTACCGACGGTCTATGCTGCGAGTGCGGAGCAATATGTGATGGCAGTTGAAGAAATTAATGCACAATATAAGCAAGATACCCGACAATTTTTACGTGGCTTAAATCCACAGCAGCAAGGTTTTAGTGCACAGCAGCAACAGCAGTTTTGTGGTATTGTGAGCCGTTATGTAGATCGTTTATATCAGGCAGCCGATGAAAATCGTGCTTATTTAGACCGTCGTTATCAAAATATTAATAAACAGGACGTCATTCAGCAGGTGAGTTCATCTAAAGAAATGCAGTTACTTAATAAATATCAGGTAAAGTGTGATTTAAAATGAGCTGTTTTGGAGGTGAGTGCAAAAGCATTTCAACCTTCAATATAAACTTTATCCAGTCAATGATAGAGATAGATAAACAAAAAGATCAAACAATGTGGGATGGGAATATATAGCATATTCACTATGCAATTTAAAGATCAGCTCAGAGAACCTGAGAGACAGAATGTTTCAGCATAACTATACTAATTCAAGTTCATCAATATTTTGAAGAATATGATTTAGGTCATTTAGCTTAATTTGGCTTTAACTTTTGCAGATACTTGCGCAGGATCGGCGCGCCCGGCTATGAGCGGACGCAGAGAGTTCATCACCTTACCCATATCTTTCATGCTAGTAGCTTGTTGCGCTTCAATTGTTTGCGCAATCATGGAATCAAGTTCTTCCTCAGTCATAGCTTCTGGTAGAAATTGAGATAAAACCTCAATTTCGGCTTGTTCCTTACTAGCTAAATCTTCTCGGCTAGCGCCTTCAAAGGCTTTAACCGATTCTTTACGTTGTTTAATTTGTTTCTCAATGACCGCAAGAACCTGAGTATCGTCAAGCTCTTTGCGCTCATCAACTTCAATTTGCTTAATTGCCGCCTGTAGACTACGAATTACCGTTAACTTATCCATTTCTTTCGCGCGCATAGTCGCTTTTAAAACGTCAGTGATTTGGTTTTTTAAAGTCGTCATTATTTAATCCAGACAGGCAATCACAAATTAATTAGTAAAGGCGAGTAGTACGTACTGATTCACGCGCCAATTTCTTTTGGTAGCGTTTAACAGCAGCAGCTTTTTTGCGCTTACGTTCTTGAGTTGGTTTTTCGTAGAATTCACGCTTACGTACGTCAGCTAAAACACCTGCTTTTTCGCAAGAACGTTTGAAACGACGGATAGCTACGTCTACTGGTTCGCCTTCTTTCAATTTAACTTGTGGCATGAAGAATCCTCATTAAGTTATGGATAAGACCTGGGCGAAATTGCCCACGATCACAAGTGAAGGTCAGTATTTTACTCATTTACATCTCATATCACAAGTCTATAATAGGTTTCGCAATAGAATTGATACAGGTTATAGGCAATTTAATGATCGTTTTAGGCTTAGAAACATCTTGTGATGAAACAGGACTCGCCCTGTATGACAGTGAGTTAGGTTTACGTGGACAAGTGCTGTACAGCCAAATTAAATTGCATGCAGAATATGGCGGAGTGGTACCTGAACTGGCTTCACGTGACCATGTGCGTAAACTTATTCCATTAATGAATCAATTGCTTGAGCAAAGTCAGGTCAAAAAATCTGAAATTGATGCAGTGGCTTATACTCGTGGACCTGGCTTGATGGGGGCACTCATGACAGGCGCATTATTTGGGCGCACTTTGGCATTTGCCTTAAATAAACCTGCAATTGGTGTGCATCACATGGAAGGGCACATGCTTGCGCCATTGTTGTCTGCCACACCGCCAGAATTTCCTTTTGTAGCGTTATTGGTTTCGGGTGGTCATACTCAGCTCATGGCCGCCTATGGTATTGGGCAATATGAACTGTTAGGCGAGTCGATTGATGATGCTGCGGGCGAAGCCTTTGACAAAGTCGCAAAAATGATGGGCTTGCCGTATCCAGGCGGGCCAAATATTGCCAAACTGGCGGAACAAGGTAATCCATTGGCATTTGAGTTTCCACGGCCAATGTTGCACCAAGGTTTGGAGTTTTCATTTAGTGGTTTAAAAACTGCAGTTTCAGTGCAAATGAAAAAACTAGGTGATGAAAACCGTGATGCGGATATTGCAGCTAGTTTTCAGGAAGCTGTGGTGGATACGCTAGTCAAAAAATCAGTGAAAGCCTTAAAACAAACACGTTTAAAACGCTTAGTGATTGCAGGTGGAGTAAGTGCAAATACGCGTTTACGTGAGCGTTTAGAAGCAGATTTAGCGAAGATTCGTGCTGCAGTATATTACGCAGAGCCAGCATTATGCACCGATAATGGTGCGATGATTGCTTTTGCAGGTTATCAGCGTTTAAAGGCAGGACAGCAAGATGGTTTGTCTGTGACGACCACACCACGTTGGCCAATGACAGAATTGACCAATCCGACCGCAGGTTAGGTATTTAGTTGAAAAAAACAGAGGCCAAGATTAAGCCTCTGTTTTTTTATGCTGCAATTGAAGTTCTGCTCAATAACGAAGATTTAGCGAACTGCATCCATTAAGCCTTTGGTTAAGTCCTGCATCATGCCATTCATAACAGCCATACCTGCATTGTTGCAGTTTTCCAACTTCTTGCCTTCTAGTGCTTTGCCTTTGTTGGCTTCGGCTTCACATTTTTGTAAAACCTTTTTTGCCTCATCTAGGTTTTCTGCATAATATTCCTGCGTTTTCACTTGGGTACATCCTGCAAGGGTGGTGATTAAAGCTACCGTCAGCAACATATTTTTGAAATTAAACATTATTTTATAACCGTTGTTTGTTCTAAAGAGACTTCATCTTAAGTGATAAGTTTGCTAAAAAATAACCAAATTGACTAAAGTTGACCATTTTAAGTCAAGCTAAACAATTGTAATTTATTGTTTATTATCTTCAGGTTGTGCCAATTATTTAAATCTAAGCATATAAGTTTCAGAGCTTTTTGTGCTCTTATCTTGCAAATTTTTAAAAATAAAGCAAATAACTGACAGCAGTGCTAAATTCTGTGAATCCTGTCCAATTGTGGTGTTTTAAATTATAAATTATGATTTTAAGTCTATGTTTAATAAAAAATTAATGAGATAAAATGCGATTTAAAAATACATTTTGCATCACTTGTGTGATGGGGGTAATGTTATTAACCGCTTGTGAACAGGCGGAGTCTATTCATCAAAATACCTCATCGGTGAGTCATTCAAATTTAGAAATGTCATCCAACAATGATGGTTATTCACCTTCAAGTCATACAGCCATCACCTATGATTCAGGTGCATCTTCCGATATTGCTGTAACTGCCCCAGAAGAAGTTTATGTGGGTGAACAAACTGTAGAAGCCATGCAAGCGCATGGCGAAGAGTTTTATGCAGAAACTTTGGCACGTATCGCTGCTGAACAAGGTCAATAATAGTGTGCTTGAATTAAAGGGTTACTGCCTAAAGAAATGCAGCAACCCGTAAATTTTACATAGATTTTAGTTGCTGTGAACCAATCCAGTGTTTAGAAAATTGATAAGCGGCACGACCTGAACGTTGACCACGTGCCTGACACCATCTTAATGCTTCTGCACGTACTTCGGCGGTCATTGGCATTGCTGCTTTTTGTAAATAGTGTTCTACAATTTCCAAATACAGATTTTGATCCATTGGATAAAACGACAACCACATACCGAAACGGTCAGACAGCGAAATTTTCTCCTCAATCGCTTCTTGTGGATGCAATTCGGTATATTGCGGTACATCTACACGGGTGACAGGTGTATTTTCGTGCATAAATTCAGGTAAAAGATGGCGGCGGTTACTAGTCGCATAAATAATAAAATTACTTGAACCTGATTGTAATGAACCATCTAAAACACTTTTTAAACTACGATAATTTTCATCTTCTGCGTTAAAGGCTAAATCATCACAATAGACAATAAATTTTTCTGGACGATGCTGAATGATTTTCTGAATTTCAGGGAGTTCAGATAAGTCATCACGTTCAATTTCAATTAAACGTAAGCCTTGGTCGGCATACTTGGTGAGCAGGGCACGCACAATAGAAGATTTACCAGTCCCGCGTGAACCTGTCAGCAAGACATCATTGGCAGGTAAGCCATTTAAAAACTGCAAGGTATTTTGAATAACTTTTTCTTTTTGCTTTTCAATGCCTTTTAGGTCATCCAATTCCATTTTTCGTGGTTGTTGTATGGCAATTAACTGCTGATTTTGCCATTTAAAAGCAATTGCTGAAAAATCAGGTTCTTGTTTTAAAGCAGGTAAGCTTTGCTGTAGTTGTTGGAGTACATGCGAAAGTGATATTAAGATGTTGTCGGGTAAATCTAGGTTTGCCATGATAGTTCAGCTTTATAATTGCAGAGCGGAAAAGTACAGTTTAAGACTAGCGCAATTGACCTAGATTTGCCAATTGCTGTACTTGCTTAGTCATTGACGCATGTTATTATTTTTAAGATATTGTTGTGTATAGTAGGCATCGGCAAGCGTAGTGCTGCGAATAAACCAACGGATTGAGGGACGCTATGTTATTTAAAGATTTCACCGAAGAGGTTAATCCGCACCAAGCCTATCGCATAAAAAAATTAAAGCGCGAAATTTTAAATGCAGAATCCTATGAAGAGTGGAAAAGTATTGCCATAAAAATAGATGAAGAATCTGGCGCGCAAGAATGGAAATATGACAATAGTTCGCCATATTTTGATGCAGAAATCATTTCGCACCGTTTAAATCTTTTACGCCGTTACCGCACGACAGAACGTAGTAATGACCTGATTTATATTTTACGTGAAGGCTTAACCTTCGATATTGCCAATATTGCCCATCCTATGTTGTTTACTGCCACTTATGTTGGTACCAAAAAAATCATTGAAGACTATGTAGAAGAAGTCAGTAAAAGTTTGGCCTTTGTGGCTTCAGAAGCGTGTCAAACTTTAACCCGCGCTGAAAAAATTGCTTTTTTTGAGCAGTGCCAAACTGCGTATGGTCAGCCTGCCTTAATGTTTTCGGGTGGCGCGACTTTAGGTCTGTTTCATACGGGTGTGTGTAAGGCTTTGCTTGAGCAGGACTTAATGCCCAAAGTGCTGTCGGGTTCAAGTGCGGGCGCCATCATGACGGCCATGCTGGGTATTGCGAAACCTGAAGATGTACAACAAATTTTAGGTGGTGAATCTTTTTTCCACGAAGCATTCCAATTTAGACAAATGCGTGAAATTCTGAAAGGGAATGGCGGTATTGCCAATGTACATTATTTAAAAAAATTCCTGATTAAAAACTTAGGTGATACCACCTTTGAAGAAGCTTTTCAGAATTCAGGTTTACACATAAATGTGGCCGTGGCGCCATATGATGCTTCACAAGACCCGCGCATTATGAATAGTTTTACTGCACCTGATTTATTAGTGTGGAGTGCGGTGCTTGCATCTTGTGCTGTACCCATTTTATTTCCACCAGTACGATTAACCAATAAGCGTTATGATGGCGAGCATACCCCTTATATGGGTAAAACCCGTTGGGTAGATGGTAGTGTACGCAGTGATTTCCCACAGGAAAAAATGGCGCGTTTATATAATATTAATTACACCATTGCCAGTCAGGTGAACCCGCATGTGGTTCCTTTCATGCAAGATGATATCAAGCGCTATCGTAAAGATATGCTAAGTTGGCCAGAACGTATTATCCGCCGACAGGGGAAAGTGATTAGTCGCGGTGTCATGGACTTTGTTCGTGAGCGGGCAGGAGCTGTGCCACCCGTACGCCGTTTGCTAGATCATGGTTATGGCATTGTCGATCAGCGTTATTATGGCGATGTCAATATTGTTGGAAGTTATAACCTGCGTCATTATAGTTATATGCTGCAAAACCCTAAACCACATTTGTTCAAAATCTTACAGCGTGAAGGTGAGCGAGCAACTTGGCCAAAAATTTCCAGTATTGAAACGCATGCCCGTGTAGGCAAAACTTTGCAACATTGCCTAGAGTTATTGCATGCTCAAAATGACACGATTCCAGAGAAACGTACTGGCGCAAGTGTTGTTTAATTTTCAACTTGCCGATATTGCACAGTTTGAATTACGCAGTAAACCTCAAAGTTTATTGTATGGACGGCATTTATATCGTTTTGAATATCAAAACCAGTTTTATTGGCTGAAAGCTCAGCAACAGGGGAGTCATCCTACTGTTGAAGAAGGTTTTAGGCGTGAATATCGGTTTTATCAGCAAAAGCAACATTTAAAACATGCTTTTTTACTGCCGTGCGTGCTGATGGATCAAGAGCCTATTCATATTCAGCAACAAGAGTACACGCAGGCGTTAATTTTGCCTGAAGCAATGTCTGTATTGCAGATGGATGGCCTACCTAAGCATCTTGATGAAATCAAAGCGATATTATGGCAGGTGCTTGATGCGGTAGAGCGGTTACATCTTTTGGGTTGGATTCATGCCG
>LSQX01132227.1_pt4 | contig 24554 bp, 19 predicted proteins | sample 654561 | NCBI WGS metagenome assembly LSQX01 (sample SAMN04489861, study PRJNA283612) | anaerobic digester metagenome | isolation source: 4 biogas reactors fed with cattle manure at either 37C or 55C with and... | place: Denmark: Kongens Lyngby | collected 2014
GCCCTCATCGCCTTAGATAACGTGAGGTCGTCCGCGAATTCAAGATCGGAACCCATTGGAAGTCCGGAGGCGATTCGTGTCACACGGATCCCCGAAGGCTTTATCAGTCTGGATATGTAAAGGGCTGTCGCCTCACCCTCGGCGGTCTGGTTCGTGGCCAGGATGACCTCGCGGACGCTGTCTTCTTTTTGTAGCCGGGTGATCAATTCTTTGAGTTTCAGGGAATCAAGTCCGACGTTTTGAAGAGGGGAGTATACCCCGTGCAAAACGTGATACAAACCCTGATAGTCGCGCATACGCTCCATAGTGGATACGTCGCGGGGATTTTCGACGACACAAATCGTCGAGCGATCTCGATTCGGATCCCCGCAAACCGAGCAGGGGTCACGATCGGTATAATTCTGACAAACGGAACAAAGCCGGACGGATTGCCGTGCCGCGGTAATCGAATCCGAAAGTGTCGCCGCTTCTTCAAGCGGCATGGAGAGAATATGAAATGCCAGCCGTTGAGCGGATTTATTTCCGATTCCGGGCAATTTTCCGAGTTCGGCAATCAGCTTGGCAATAGTCGGAGCATAGCGCATTCGGCTTTCCTCTAAAAGGGCATTTTCATGCCGCCGGTAATTCCGCTCATCTTCGCTTCGGAATATTCTTCCAGCTTTCGTTGGGCTTCGTTACAGGCAGCTACGATCATATCCTCGAGCATCTCAACATCGTTTGGATCGACCGCTTCCGGGTTGATCTTCAATTCTTTGATTTCACGGTCGCCGCCGAGAACAACCTTAACTGCTCCGCCACCGGATGTTGCTTCGATTGTCGTCTGTTTTATCTCTTCTTGAGCACGCTGTGCGGCTTGTTGCATTTTCTGCGCCTGCTGAAGGAGCTGCCCCATGTTACCGCCGCCTCCGCCGGGCAATCCCCGAAATCCGCCTTTTGCCATATTATTGTCCTCCCGGTAAATTTAATAGGTCGGTCACTGACGGTCACATGTCGTCGACCGTTTCGATTTCAACCCCGTTCTTCTGCGAAAATGTCCGGATCTGCCTCACCCAGTCGGGCATAACCTTGGCTGCATTCGATCTTTGCGATGAATCATGCCCGTTTCCCGCATCACTGTCGGTGACCATGCGAATGGTTGATACACCGCTGATCAGTGTCAGCGTATCTTCTTTGATTTTCTTATATTCATCTGTTTGTGTCAATCGATCGATGTACGCACGCATAATGTCCGGGAAAACAAGAAAAAGCTCGGTGCCCCTTTGTTCAGGGCGCGCGTGACGCAATTGAAGGGCTTCCATCAGCATCGTGTCTTCCCAGCGTTTGGTCAGGATTTCCCACAGGTGTGCGACGGAACTCGCATCCCGCGTCCCGGTTCCGGAGGATTCTGCCTCATCCGTCGCGTTACCCGGCTCCGTGTCCGAAAAGGCTGATCCGCTCGCACCCGGTCCTTCCGGAGTATCCCCCGAAAGCGAAGGAGTGACGGTTTGCTCGGGCTCGGCCGGCGGAAGAAAGTCGCTCCGGGTATCTGCCGCCGAAAGATGAGTAAGCATCGGTTCCGTATCTTGCTCCTCTTCCGGAATCATCGGGGGAAGAGGTATATTGGCGCTTCGCACCGGCGGTACGGTGGTTACCTTGGAAAGATTAGTCATCGGGTGCGGCGGCGCAGGAATTGATTCCGCGGCACGAGTCAGATTCGGGGTCAGCGGTGTTGTTTTCGACAGGTTTTCCGGAGAACCCGGGCTGGTTTTCCGGTCGGGCTCAAAAGGCTCCGGCGGCTCAAACATATCCGATTCACGTCCCGCATCATCGGCGGGAGGTTCGGGGAAAACATAATCCGTCGGGATCGCCGGCGGAATCTCCTCCGGGCTCCTGATTGTTGCCGGAACGTTCCGTTCGGCTTGAACGGGCGAAGCGGGTTGTACGGGCAAAGCGGGTTGTACGGGCGAAGCGGAGGTCGGTTCGTTCTTGACCTTCGGGGCATCGTTCGATACCTGTCCCGCGTTTTCCGAAGTAAGCGCCAACAGGGCGATCTCAAAAGACGTGCGCATATCCGGCGACCATTTCAGTTCGGATGCCAACTCGGAAAGTCGCGTGATCACTCGAAGGATCGATTCCTTGGAGGTTCGGGCGGAAAGACGTCTCATATCTCCGATAGATGATTCGGTCGCGCGGACCAGATTTTCGGGACGATTGGATATTCCGACTACCAGAAGATCCCGAAAGGCCCTCGAAAGATCAAGCGTGAAACGTAACACATCCCGGCCGTCCATGATTAAGCGATCGCTAAGGTCGATGACTTCTGCGGGACGGCCGTTCAATATGGAATCTGCCATGGACAGCAGGAAACGATCATCGACGATCCCGGTCATTTTCAAAATATCGTCCCGGGTGATCTGTGCGGAATCACCGGTGCTGACCTGATCCAACAGCGATATGGCATCTCGCAAAGCGCCGTCCGAAAGCTTCGCAATCGTTTCCAGCGCATCGGCGCGGATGGATATACCGTTCTGCACAGAGATTTCACGCAAGCGCTCGACGATGGATTCAAAGGGAATTCTTCGAAAATCGTAGCGCTGACAGCGAGAGATGATCGTTGCCGGAATCCGGTGCGGCTCGGTGGTCGCCAGAATGAAAACGGCATGCCGGGGCGGCTCCTCGAGTGTCTTTAACAGGGCGTTAAAAGCGCCGGACGAGAGCATGTGCACCTCGTCGACGATGTAGACTTTGTATTTGGCGCGCGATGGCATGAAAAGAACTTCGTCGCAGATTCTTCGGATGTTGTCGACACTGTTGTTGGAAGCGGCGTCCATCTCGATCACGTCGAGGATCGAACCGTCCAGGATGCCGCGACACATATCGCATTGGTTGCAGGGATTTCCGTTTACGGGAGTCAAGCAGTTAATCGCCCGGGACAGGATCTTGGCGACGGATGTCTTTCCTGTACCCCGGGTGCCGCTGAACAGGTAAGCATGTGCGATTTGACCGGAGGCCACCGATTGGCGAAGTGCAGTCACTACATGCTTTTGCTCGACAACCTCGTCAAAAGTCATCGGACGAAATTGTCGGTATAGCGCAAGATGTTCCATACGAACCTCCGGGAAAAGAAAAGAGTTCGTCCCGTCCGGTCTGCGTCCGATCGCAGGCACCCTCGCGGCACCTGTGAATGACCGCTTACTGCTGCTTCCTTCCGGACCTGACAGGGTTCACGGGTCACATCGCACGAGACCCGCAACCGACCGCAGACCGGACGGGACGAAAGCGTGAACCGATTATATCATAAAAAGTCGAAGCGTGGAAAGGAATGTCATGTGTAACAAAAAGTGATGTAGTCCGCTGTCAGACGAGCGAGGTCATCCATGATTTGCGCGGTTCGATCCGCGGAAAGACATTCAACGTTGATGCACAGGATTATCGGTTCTTCACAAAAAATCAGAGACAATTCGGTAGTGCTTTTATAGATGCCGTTCACACCGGATTTTCGAAAAAAGGAGGAACCCTCCGGAAAAACATCCGCGATCGGGGAGATGAGCGCGTTGGCGGCCAGATCGTTGATCATCGGCTGATAATGGTCCGGGTACATGAGATAAAGATAATAGAGCTCCTCCGCGTACCGGGCCATGTCCTGGGTGCTTGTTCTCCGTTTGCCGGATTGCTGTTTCTTTGAATAGTCGGTGTAGTTTGAAACCGAATCATAGTCGACGATCATACTGATCTCACCAAAGCGGTCGCAGACCCGCTCGATCCCTCCGAGCCGGCGAATCAGCATCGCCGTCGCAATATTGTCCGAGGATGTAAGCGACAAACCGGATAGTGAGCGAATGAAATATTGTGCGCCGTAATTTCGATTCGCGATAACGCCCGGCCCTTCGGTCTGGTCCTCTTCTTTATAGGTCATCACCTCTTTAAAGGACAGAATACCGGTCCTCGCTTCTTCGTATAAGGCCAGATTGATTGGCAAATTGATCGCGCCTCCGACGACGAACGGTGATAAATCGTTCCAACCGAACTCTTCGTTGTTTTTCAGGTTCACGTAATAAAAGCCGATTCGTGCGTCCGACGCTCCCTGAATGTATTCGCGGACGGTTTGCTTCAGCTTGGCCAAAGCGATGTCCCGGTCTTTGTGAGTCACCGTCTGCAGCATGCCGCTGTACTTAAAAAATATATCGGTCTCCTCCGGCGGAGGCTCCGGCAAATTGGTATTTCGGGTCGAATCCGTGTTGTCGGAGCCCGAATCGATGGGCTCGACGGAGGAATCCGAGGTCTGGGAGGCGCTGTCTGACGTTGCGTTCGAAGAATCGGATGTCCCGAACGGTTCGGATCCGTCGGCGGTTGGATCTGTCTCCGGGATTGTATGACTATTATCCGATCGCGAAGCAATGCCTGTCGGGAAAGCCTCGTCGATTTCTCTCTTGGTGCCCAGGACGTATAAAACCAACAACAGAGCCAGGATGACAACGATGACCAGCACCAAAACAAAAATATTGCGAACCTGCCGCTTCCCCTTGAGGCGGCTTGCGGATGATACATAAAGTGATTTCGGATTCTTCATTTCGCTTTGCTTTCCTGTCGAAAAATCAGAACAATCCTTCGATGATTCCGTTGTCGTGAATGTCGATGCTTTCGGCCGCCGGTTTCGGCGGGAGTCCCGGCATCGTAACGATGGAGCCGGTCAAAACGACTAAATATCCCGCGCCGGACGAGAGATAAACATCGCGGACGGTGAGTGTGTAATCGCGCGGTCGGCCCAAGGCCTTTGCGTCGTCAGACAGTGAGTATTGTGTCTTGGCGACGCAGATCGGAAGCCCGCCGAATCCGAGCTCTTCGAAAGCGCGGATTTTCTCTTCCGACTCGGGAAGTATATTCACGTCGGACGCTCCGTAGATGCCGGTCGCGAGGGCTCTGATTTTGTCTTCTACGCGAATATCCAATTCGTACATAAAGCGGGGGGGGGCGCTGAGACTTTTGTCTTCCAGCACCGAAAGAACGGCCTCGGCGAGATCCAACCCGCCTTCTCCGCCGCGGACAAACACATCTGCGGGTGCGAAAAGAGCTCCGTGATCCGCACACAACTTGCGCAGACAGGCAAGTTCTTCTTCCGTGTCCGTGAGGAATCGGTTGCCGGCGACAATGCAGGGGATACCGAATCGATTCATGTTCTCGATGTGCTTTTCGAGATTCGAAAAACCATGAAGCAAGGCATCCGTGTTCGGAACCGACAGTTCCGATTTCGGAATGCCGGCGTTATATTTGAGTGATCGTACGGTGGCGACCAGTACGACGGCATCCGGCCAGATTCCGGCTGTCCTGCACTTGATGTCCAAGAATTTCTCGGCACCGAGATCCGCGCCGAAGCCCGCCTCCGTTACCAGAATGTCGGAGAGCTTAAGCCCCATGCGGGTGGCGATGATGCTGTTGCATCCGTGCGAAATGTTTGCAAAGGGTCCGCCGTGAACCAAGGCGGGAACGTGCTCTACCGTTTGCACCAGATTCGGACAAATCGCGTCTTTGAGCAGAACGGCCATGGCGCCCTCGGCGTTCAGATCGCCGGCGGTGATGATTAAGCCATCGACATCGTACGCGACAGAAATCGACGCGAGACGAGCCTTCAGATCATCCATGTCGGTGGAAAGACAGAGGATCGCCATGACTTCGGAGGCTGCGGTGATCGAAAAGACTTCCTTGCGCTCGACGCCCGAATTACCGCCTCCGACACCGACCGTGACATTCCGGAGAGCCCTGTCATTCATGTCGAGACAGCGCTTCCAAAGGATGCGCTTGGGATCGATTCGGAGGGCGTTACCCTGGAACAGATGATTGTCGAGCATGGCGGCCAGGAGATTGTTGGCTGATGTGATCGCGTGCAGATCTCCCGTGAAATGGAGGTTAATGTCATCCATCGGCAGGACCTGGGAGTAGCCGCCGCCGGCCGCTCCGCCCTTGACACCGAATACGGGACCCAAAGAGGGCTCCCGAAGCGCGAGCATGACCTTTTTGTTAAGCTTAGCCAGCGCCTGCGCCAACCCGATGCTGACGGTGGTTTTGCCTTCACCCGCCGGGGTCGGATTCATCGCGGTAACGAGAATCAGCTTGCCGTTCGGGCGGTTCCGGTTCTTTTCGAAAAGAGACAACGGCAGTTTTGCCTTGTATTTTCCGTAAGCGTCCAGATCCGAAGGGTTAATCCCCAATCCTTCCGCGATTTCGGTGATGGGGAGCATAGGGGTGCTTCTAGCAATTTCGACATCACTGAGCATGGCGTTACGGTTCCTTTCCGATGTGGTCGCGGCCTTGGCGTTCGGTTGAAATTCTCTCGGAGGCTTTATCCCGCGAGGCGGAGAGAATGAATGCGGAGGGTCTGTCCCGTGAACCGGAGAGAATGGACGGAAACCACAATATTTGGCGCTTTTTGTCTAAAATGACCACTATCAGTTGTGTCTGAAGTTGACAATTCGTCAAAATATTGTTATAATCCGGAATCAGTAGGATTGGTACAGACCGCCGATTGAATTTCAGTATAGGACATGAAAAGTTGTCAGGCAAGTGTTGTTAACGGGTTCGTTGAGCCGGGTCAGGGTTTTCATGTTGAAGGAGAGGAATTATGCGGTCCGTCGCGGATTTTTCAGTTCCCCGCGGCGTGGTATGGATATAGCGGAGGTACGAAGGTGATCATTAAATCGGACTTGGATGCATGCAGAAAAGATCTTCAGAACTTCATCGGAACCAGAATTCGTCTGACCTCGAACGGCGGACGGAAGCGCATCATTGTCCATGAAGGAATACTCGATCATTGTTATCCGAACGTTTTTACCGTTCGTTGTTTGCGACAGAACAGCGAAACGGCTCCGGAGGTCGTTTCCTACAGTTATGTGGACGTGTTGACCAAGGCGGTGGAGATTGCAATGATTGCCGGAGTAGCCGTCAGCGCCGGCTGACATGTTCCGGAATCCGTTTTCGGAAAAAGGCATGAAGATGTATGATAAAGCCGCCCTCATCGTTTGCGGGGCGGTTTTAAATTTCGGGGAATCGATATGAGCACTTTTTATCAAACGACAGAGGCGTTTGCCAAAATCAACCTCTTTCTGCGCATCGTCGGGATCAGGAAGGATGGCTATCACCAGCTCTCCACGCTGATGCAATCCGTGTCTCTTTCGGACACGGTGTCGTTGGAAATGGCCCTCAGCGGAGGGAAATCTCAAGAAGTACCCGATATCGTACTGTCCCATAATGTTCCCGGATTGCCGACCGATCGCAAGAATACGATGTACCGGGCGGCCGAGATTTTTTGTGCGCATAAGGGACTTTCCGGTGCTTCGATCCGCATCCGGGCCGATAAGCGGATTCCTTCCCAAGCGGGCTTGGGCGGAGGAAGTGCGGACGCGGCGGCCGTTCTTCTGCTTTTAAATCAGGGAGCCCCGGAGCCGCTGACAAAGGATGCGTTGCGAGGGGTTGCCGCGATTGTCGGGGCGGACGTTCCGTTTTTCATTGACGGCGGGGCGGCGCTTTGTGAGGGCGTCGGCGAAAGAATTACGCATGTTCATCCTTTTGCCGGGTTACCGGTCCTGATTGCGAAACCCGGTAAGGGAGTGTCGACTCCAAGAGCATATCAACGATATGACGCGAAAAAGATCCCTTTCTCGCCCGATCCGTTTCCGTCCGGTGCCGACGCAAGCGTTTTTCGGACATCGGAAGCTCCGGTGAGCGAACGATTCGCGGGCCTTCGGCCTTGGCTGGGGAATGATCTCGAAGAAACGGCGATCGATATCGTGCCGGAAATCGAGCCGATGCTTGCCTTTCTTAAGGGTGTCGGCTCCGGCTACTCGGCCGTGACCGGTTCGGGCAGTGCGATGTTTGCCGTTTTCGATGATCGCGGGTCAAGAGATCGGGCCGCACGGGCGTTTGCCGACAGATTCGGGAGCAATTGCGTCCTGTTTTCATGCGAAACGATCGAAAAGCCCCGATAACTCGCAAACATACGGTCGGATCGTCCGTTTCCTGTTGACAGATGTGCTCGTTGCCTTGTATAATTCTAACGCTGTTCGGAGTCGCCGAACTTTTCGATGATACAAGCTTTCGGAGGAGCCAACCACATGAAGATGACATATCAGCCCAAGAAAAGACACAGATCCAAAGAGCACGGCTTTATGAAAAGAATGAGTACGGCCGGCGGGAGAGACGTTCTCAAGAGAAGAAGACTCAAGGGAAGAAAACGTCTGTCGGCTTGAGGACACCTTCCCGGGGTCCTTATTTTTTAGCACCCGGGAATCGGAATAATGACGAAACAAAGCTCTCAGCCGCTTCGGTTCAATTATGAATTTTCTCGTGTATATAAACGCGGGAAGCCTCTTTCGGGAAGGTATATCGTTGTACATTTTTTTAGGCGACCGAAGGGTATTTGCCATAACACGACTCCGATTCCCCCGGACATCAACCGCGTGGGATTCACCGGAAATCGCCGAATAAAGGGCGCAGTCCGGAGAAATCGGGCGAAGAGGCTTTTGCGTGAGAGTTATCGTCTTCTGAAAGACGGCTTGCCCGGCGGGTATGATTTTATCGTCATGATGCGATATGCGGACCCACTTCCGTCGTTTATCGATACTTACGAGGATATGAGGCGTCTTTTCGGTCAACTGGTCCGCTCGGGGAGCAAGACGAATGATTAAATCCTGGATGCTTCGGGCAATCCGTTTCTACAAGAAGAAAATATCGCCGCATATGGCTCCGGCCTGCAAATATATACCGACCTGCTCCGAATACGCGATCGACGCGATCGAGAAGTATGGCGCTTTCCGGGGATTCTTTATGGCGGTATGGAGAATTCTGCGCTGTAACCCCTTTAGCAAGGGCGGTTATGACCCGGTAAAATAAGTTGCGAATAAAGGTCATCCTTTGTTATGATATACTAGTTGGATCGGTATGATAAGCGCCGATCCCAAGGAGAATAATCGATGAATCTGAATGTCTTTCTTCTCTCGTCTCTCGGTATTTTCGAACCGCTGAATATCTTGTTCGGATTGATGACGAGAATTTTTTATCAGTTTTTCAACAGCTACGGATTGGCAATCATTGCTTTGACTATCGTCGTTCGCGGACTCCTGATCCCGCTGAATGTCCGGTCGCAGAGATCCATGGTCAAACAACAGGCGCTTTCAGCGCAACAAGCGGAGATTCGCAGGAAGTATCCGGACGACAAGCAAAAGCAAAACGAAGAGATCAGCAAGCTTTTGCAGGAGAACGGGGCTGCGTCCTTCGGCGGATGCTTGCTTCCGCTTCTTCAGTTGTTTTTCATCATTCCGATCTACGACGTCGTTCGTTCTCCGTTGCGCTATATTACACAGGTATCAAAGGAAAACATTTTGTTGCTCGGCGAGTTTTTGTCGATCAAAGGTGTTGAGCATAACAGCATTTCAATTGTAACTGCGCTTCAGAAAAGTCCGGAACTGCTTCGCGAGGCCGTGAACAAAGGATTGCTCGGAATCAGCCAGCTGGTGGACATGCATTTTCTCGGACTTGATTTGTCACTGACACCGCAATGGAACCCGAAGGTGCTTTTCGGACCGGATTGGAAATTGTATGTTCCTCTTCTGGTCTTGCCGGTGCTTGTTCTCGGTACTACACTGCTTCAGACCCGCATCACGAATCTGCTCAAGCCGGACCGAAAGGCCGAACAGGCGGCGAAGGAAGCCAAGGAGCGCGCTCGCGTCAATCCGGCCAGGAAAGATCAGGCGTCGGAGAACTCCTCTATGCAGTCGACGATGAAGATCATGCTCTGGCTGATGCCCGTGATGATGCTGTACTTCACGTTCTCGCTCCCCGCTGCGATGGCCTTCTACTGGATCATTGGTAATATCATGGGCATCCTTCAACAATTTATCATTTACTTCCTTTTCACCAAGCCACTGGAAGCGAAGAAGGCTGAGATGGAAGTGCTTAAGGCGATGGCTTTCTCAAAGAATGCGAATCCTGACGTGGGTACCTCACAGACTCCCCGTAAGCAAAAAAAGAAATACTAATCGGTTCCCGAACGAACCGGTTTGCTGGAGGCAGAGATATGGAAAAAACCGTTACCAAAACAGCCAGATCCGTTGAAGAAGCGATCTCGTTGGCCATTGAAGAACTCGGAGTGTCCGAAGAGGATGCGGTCATCGAAGTCGTTGAGGACGGAAGCGCCAAGGGCTTTCTGAAAATCGGGAAAAAATCATCGACAGTTCGCGTAACCGCCGAGATACCGGAGCGGGTCGAAACGGAAGCCGAAGAGGATACTACCTATTACGGAGACGATGAGACCTATGAGGGCGATGCGCTCAGTCAAGCCGAGGAGGATGCCGTGAATTTTGTCGCGGAGATTCTCTCCGGCATCGGCATTCACGGCAAACTCGATTCCTACCGTGAAGAGGATACGATTTATATTTCCGTCACGGGACAGGATTGCGGAGCTGCAATCGGCCGGCACGGGGAGACGCTTGACGCGATCTCCTATCTGACCAGCCTCGTGGCCAACAAGAACAGCGAAGAGCATTTGCGGGTATCTCTCGATATCGGCGGATACAAGAAGCGCCGTGAGGCGATCGTGATATCATTGGCAAACAAGGCCGCAACAAGAGCGCTTCACACGGGTGAACCCGTCGCGATGGAGGCCATGAATCCCTCGGAGCGCCGGATCGTTCATTTCGCTCTGCAGTCGATCGGAGGCGTCAGTACTCACAGCGAAGGTGAAGAGCCGGAGCGCCGAGTGATTGTTTCCCCGGCCGGAGAAGAGCGACCCGAGGTATAAATATGGTTCCGGAATCGCCGTACTGCGCTTGCGCGACACCTCCGGGAATCGGCGGCATAGCGGTGATCCGGATGTCCGGTCGTTATTCTTTCGATGTTGCGGACCGAATTTTCAAAATACTCAGATCGACCGCCCCGACGGTTCAATCGGTTCGTGAGATGCCCGGTTATACCTCAGCGTTCGGTCGTATCACAGATCCGAAGGACGGGGCGATCATTGATGAGTGTGTGCTGACCGTTTTTCGGGCACCCCATTCCTATACCGGGGATGATTTGGTTGAAATTTCCTGTCACGGCGGATCGGCCGTTCGGCAGGAAATTTTGCGTGTTTTAATAGAGAACGGAGCGCGGGCGGCTGAGGCCGGGGAATTTACCAGAAGCGCGTTCTTGTCCGGAAAGATCGATTTGTCACAGGCGGAGTCGGTGATGGATGTGATTTCCGCGGAGTCCACTTTGGCTTTACGCGCTGCGGAGACACAGCTTCTGGGTGCGCTTCGGGAGCAAATCGGCAAAACGTCCGCCGAACTTTACGGGGTTTTCGCGAAGCTCGAAATGCTGATCGAATTTCCCGAGCATGAAGAAACGCCCGAGAATATCGAAGACGCATCCGAGCGGCTGACGACTTCGGCGACGCAACTTCGCGCTCTGGCCCGGACCTATACGCAAGGCAGGATCTTGAAGGAAAAGATGAATGTCGTCTTGTGCGGGATTCCGAACAGCGGCAAGTCATCACTTTTGAACCGGCTGGCCGGTTATGACCGCGCAATCGTCACCCCGATCGCCGGAACGACACGGGACACTCTCGAGGTCGATACCTCGGTCGAAGGAATTCCGGTGCGTCTGATCGATACCGCCGGTCTTCGCGATACAATGGATACCGTCGAGAGAATCGGCGTTTCCAAAGCCTTTGACGCGATCACGGAAGCCGACCTCCTTCTGTGGCTGATATCTCCCGAAGAAGACGACGGAGATTTGATGTTTTTCGCCAAAGCCGCCGGAGCCCTCGGTTCCCGAAAAGTCGGGCTTCTGGTCAGCAAGTCGGACTTGATCTCCAAAGCCGGTGCGGAGGAATACTTGCGCAATCTTTTTTCTTCGATCGAAAAGCTCGGCCTTTCGGATAAAATCCGATTCGGGCGGGCAATTTCCTCCGAAACCCGTGAGGGGATCGGGCAGGTCGGAGCGGAGATCCGATCGATGTATGATGAGCTTGGGCAGGGTGTGAATCGATCGCTTCTTCTGACCAACAGCCGCCACTATGACCGGGTCAGCCGGGCCGCCGATCGGGTGGATGAGGCGGCGGCAGTACTGGCGGACGGACAGCCGGCAGAAATTGCTTGTACGTTGATCCGTTCCGCGTTGGACGCGCTCGGCGAAATCACGGGAGACCGAGTCAGCGAGACGCTGGTTGACGAGATATTTTCGAGATTCTGTATCGGAAAATGACCAATATTTCGGCCGAATCGGGCCGTGGAGGTATATGTGACAACATTGACGGAGGCTCTTCGGCAAGGAGGGGCATACAAGGCGGGCGATTATGATCTGATCGTCGTCGGAGCCGGGCACGCAGGTTGTGAAGCGGCTTGCGCGGCGGCCGGTCTGGGACTTCGGTGCGTGCTTTTCGATCTGCGGCTGGATGCCGTGGCGAATTTGCCGTGTAACCCGAGTATCGGAGGAACGGCCAAGGGTCAACTGGTACGCGAGATCGACGCGCTTGGCGGACAAATGGGGAAATTGGCTGACGAATGTTCAATTCAAACAAGGATGCTCAACCGCTCCAAGGGTCCGGCCGTCTTCTCACCGAGGGCACAAATCGACCGGAAGCGATACAGCCAAAAAATGAAAGAGTTTCTGGAGCACGTGGATCGTTTGGATATCCGACAGGCGGAGATCACCGAAATCCTGACGGATACCGAGGAAGGACATGATGTTGTTTGCGGTGCGATGACCCGAAGCGGAGCCGTTTACGGAGCCTCCGCGGTCGTTATCAGCTCCGGGACCTATATGGAAGCCCGAATCATCATGGGAGAGGTAATTATCCAAAGCGGGCCGGATGCATCGTTCCCGTCTGTCGGACTCTCCGAGAGCCTGCGTAAACTCGGCCTTCCGATCATGCGATTCAAAACCGGCACTCCGGTTCGCCTCAACGCGCGCGGTGTTGATTTTTCGCAAATGGAAAAGCAGGACGGCGAGGATGACATGCCGCCGTTCTCATTCGAGTATGAGATGCTCGAAAATCGCCCCGCGCGACCTCAGATGCCGTGTTGGAATCTGTGGACGACGCAGAAGACCCGGGAAATCATCGAGCGGAATCTCCACAGGTCGCCGCTTTTCGGAGGAACGATCGAGGGTACCGGCCCGCGGTATTGTCCGTCGATCGAGGATAAATTCGTAAAATTCAAGGACAAGGAGCGACACCAGGTTTTCGTGGAGCCGATGGGGGAGGATACGTGTGAGTTATACCTTCAGGGGATGAGCACCAGCATGCCCGAGGACGTGCAGATCGAGATGGTGAAATCGCTTCCCGGTCTTCAGAACGCCCACATTCAGCGCTCCGCATACGCGATCGAATATGATTGCATCGACCCGACGGCTCTTTTCCCGTCGCTCGAGACACGAGCGGTCTCCGGGCTTTTTACCGCCGGCCAAATCAACGGCTCATCCGGCTACGAAGAGGCGGCGGCGCAGGGGTTGATCGCCGGGATTAACGCGGTCCGTTACATTCGGGGCGAATCTCCGTTTGTCCTGGACCGATCCGAAGCGTATATCGGTGTGCTGATCGACGATCTTGTCACCAAGGGGACCTCGGAGCCGTACCGGATGATGACGAGTCGGGCAGAGTACCGTCTTTTCCTGCGTCAGGATAACGCCGACGAGCGACTGACTCAATACGGATACGATATCGGACTGATTTCCGCGGAGAGATATCGCCGATTTATCCGAAAACGAGACAGGGTTGCCGGAGAGATCCGCAGATTGAACGAGACACACCTCGCTCCGTCGGAGCGGCTGACCGAGCTGATTGAGAAACTGGGCAGTACGCCGCCGACGAACGGTATTTCGCTTGCCGACCTGATCCGACGCCCTCAGATCCGATATTCGGATCTCGAGAAGGTCGACGCCGCGCGTCCGGATTTGGAGCCGGCCGTCGTCTTTTCGGTTGAGGTCAGCATCAAATACGAGGGATATTTGAAACTCGAAAAGGAGCGCATCGAGAAGTTTAAGGCACTCGAGAACAAAGCGCTTCCGCAGAACCTGCCCTATGAGGAGATCGAGGGCCTACGCATAGAAGCGCGCCAAAAGCTCAGCCGCCTGCGGCCGGTCTCGATCGGCCAGGCTTCCCGGATCTCGGGCGTTTCGCCCGCGGACATCGCAGTTCTGATGGTGTATCTGGACGCGCGTAAAAGACGGGGGAACGGGCGATGATCGATAAAGAGAAAAAAGTCAGCCCGCGTGGGAGCAGCAAAGGCCGTTCACCCGAAACCGTTCGCCCGGAAAAACGCACCGCACGCAGAAACAAAGCGGTTGCTCCGTCGGAACTTGCGACAACGGCGACCGATCGAACGAAGACAGGAAAAGAGACGGAAGGAGCCGCCGTTTCGGACGCATTCGACCCGATCCTGTCTTCCGGAGCGCTTGAGATGGAGGTCCCGCTGTCCGGTGAGAGTATTGCCGCGTTTAAGGTATACGCTTCATTGCTCAAAGAGTGGAATGAGAAAATGAATCTGACCGGCATTGTTGACGATTCCGGGATCGCGCTTCGGCATTTTGTGGACTCCTTGACATTGATTCCCCACCTCACCCGCGAGCTCCGCGAAAAGGGCGGTGAGTCGCTGTCTCTGATCGACGTCGGAACCGGCGCCGGTTTCCCGGGGATCCCCATCAAGGTTGTGATGCCTTCTTTGCGGGTCACGCTTTTGGATTCGCTTCAAAAGCGCATTCGTTTTCTGGAGGCGGTCTGCGCGGAATTGTCGCTCGGAGACATCGAATCCATCCATATGAGAGCCGAGGATGCGGGACGTTCGAAACAATATCGCGAAAAGTTTGATGTCGCGACGGCCCGGGCGGTCGCTCCGTTGAATATCCTTTGCGAGTATTGCCTGCCGTTCGTCCGCGTCGGCGGAATCTTTTTGTCGATGAAGGGAAATGTCGATGAAGAGGCGGATGAGGCAGAAAAAGCGGTGATCACTCTGGGCGGAACGATAGAATCCCTATATCATTTCACACTGCCGGGAACCGACATGAACCGGACGATCGTCGTGATCCGCAAGATCCGGCCGACTCCGGGACGGTATCCGCGATCGGCGGGGAAGCCGGAGAAGGAGCCGATTCTATGACGGCGGTCAACCTTGCGATTCAGATGACGGTATTGATCATGGTCGGGTTTTTCGCGCGAAAAGCCAAAATGGTCGGCGCGGATTTCGCTCGGCATTTGGCGGAATTCATCTTCTACATCGTTTTTCCGTGCGTCGTTTTTCGCTCGGTCGTACAAGACTTCAATCTTCAGAAGATAGCCGACATGAGCATATTGATCGTGATCAGTGTGCTGACCATGGCGATCATGCTCGGAATTGGGGTGCTCGTCAATCTTTTCACCCGAAAAAACGACGACATGGCGCGAATTCTTTTGATGAACCTTATGTTCACGAACTTTACATACATGGCGTTTCCGGTCATGGAGGCGCTTTACGGCTCGGACGGGATCATCTATATTACCGCCTACACCACGCCGGTACGTGTTCTGTTCTACGCGGTGACACCTCTCTTGTTCTCCCTTCGCAGAATCGGCGGCGATACGATGAAGAGCCGGGTGAACCGGGGCTCGTGGAAAGCGCTTCTTTCCCCTCCGGTCCTTGCGGTTCCTATCGGACTGCTTTTCTATTTTCTGCCGGTATCGCTTCCTGAACCGATCATATGGTCGATCGATTCTCTGGCAAATGTCGCGACTCCGATGGGCATGGCCTTATGCGGAATGACACTGGCGGAAATCTCAATGGCCGGCTTCTTCAGTGAAAAGAGAGTTTTCCTGATCGCCGTCCTGCGATTGTTGATCGCTCCCGCCGTCATCTTGGGGCTGTGGATGATCGTGTCTCCTTTTATCCCGCTGGATCCGGTTGCGGCGAAGGTATCGATTCTCTATTGCGCACTGCCGGCCGCGGCTTCCTCGACGATCATCGCAATGAAAGCGCGCGCGGACGCGCAAAAGGCCGCCCAATGTGTATTGGTGACGACCTTGATTTCGGTTGTTACTCTGCCGGGCTGGGTGTTCTTTTTGGATCTTATCATCAGATAAGGACGATATATCAGCAAAGTAAAGAAGCGAGGGACTAGTCGATGATGATCCGTCCTCCGGCTTCGAGGCGTAATGTGCCTTGAAGCGCAAATGTTTCGGAATCAAAAGAGTATATCCCCGTCGCGCACAGGACAAACAGACGGCCGTTCGCGTAAACACCGCGACAGTTGTACTCGGGAGATCCTTCATTAAGTAATAATTCTTGCGTCAACTGTCCGTTATCGTCAACGCGGATCGTCAAATATCCGGCAAACGGTTTTTCACTTCGGCCATCGACCCCGGCTTCCAAAAAACACACCGGCAAACCGTACTCCCAACGAGAGGGGTGAACGGTCAGCGCCTTCGTGTTGTATTCCGCCTCCGAATAGCCGTACTGTCCGCCGAAAAGAAGCGTGGATTTTTCTGTCGGCCGATAAGGATCGGAAACATCAAAAACCGAAAGCTTCAGCTTGTCCGCCGCGATCTGCCGGTTGTCTTCCGTGCCGCGACCGATGCCCAAGAGGAAATAATCTCCGATCGGATACAAATGATTGATGTATCCCGGCAGTTTCAGTTCACCCTGAATGGCCAAGTGATCCGGATCGGACGCGTCGACGACGATCAGCGAACCGGCATCCCCGGAAGTGATCAAACAGACCCGGTCACCGATAAAATCGATCGCTGCGATTCTGTTGCCGGGCGCAATCCCCCGAAGAGAAGATTGAATGTTCAGATCCGGATCAAGGACGCAGATCGAAACGGATGTCCCGGAACCGTCGGCTGTATCTTCGGTAACCGCTACCCTGAGAAAATCGTTTCTCAGGTCCATGGCGCGGGATCGGATGATATTCCCGGGGATCACAACGGAGCCCGTTGCGCGAAAATCGCCGCCGGCGATCGAAAAAGACGTGATCGCGGTCGTCGCGTCGATATCACCGGCACCCGCGATAAAAATCATATCATCGGACGAATACATCGTTTCGGACCTTATGGTTGTTGCGTAAGTCGTGGTCAAGTCTCCCGCGCTTCCCGTTCGGATCGCGGAAATCACCGTAAACGATTCAATCGGTCCGTCTCCGAGAATGAAGATATCGTCAGCGGGCACACGGATCCATTCGGAGCGGTCTTCGCTCGTCGCCGGAAAAACGTTATAATCGCCGTGTTCGTAGTGGCCGGTTTCCTTACAGGTGGTCAGATAAACCGTCTCTCCGACCCGCCTGGAAGATACATACCAGCCCTCCTGAGAAAAGGTGCGCAGTAAGACGGGAGCGGAAGGGTTGCTTACATCATAGATATCAACGATCACGTATGCTGTTAAAAATCCGGACGGATCCCCGATCACGGAAGACTCGTCTCCGATGTAATTGGAAACCGACTGAATCAGCCAGACTTTCTGACTTTCAGAATCGAAAAAGAATTCGATGCCGCTGCTGCCCGGATCGTCGGTGGTCCAAATCTCGGATATGACATCCATATCACGGGCATCCCGGATATCGATGATACGAAAGATCCCTTCGGAGAGGTAATAGAGGCAGTTTTCGTCGGTATTGACCGTGTCGGCCTGATCGACACCCTTCTCGTCCGTAAAGGTCGCGAAACCGGATGACTTTCCGAGTTCGGGCGGGTCGTTACCGTTCGTTGTCGCAGGACCTTCGATGAGACCGTTCGGAAGCAGTTGTTGAAGGATCTGCTCATAACTTCCGGCACGCCGCAAAGCAGAGCGTTGGCTTGGCTCCGGCTGACTTTGTGTATTCGCATCATAAGTGGGCTCGATTATGCAATCCATAACGGGCGTCGCTTGTTCTTCCGCATGTTCGGGCGAATCCAGATGGTTGTTGATGAAGCTGTTGTCCTCTTTGCTCGATTCCAATGTCCGCGAAAGAATAAAAAGGACACCCGCGGTTACGAGCGCGGCGGCGGCTATGGCGGCGGCCGTTCTCAGGAAATCAACCCGTCTGATCCCGTTCCGCTTCGTCGCCACGGGCATCTCGGGTCTTTCCGTCTCGTTTCCGACACGCTCAAGCGTACGGTTAATCAGCTCCGGATCGACCCGTATGTCATCAAGCTCTTTCTTGAATTGTTCGCCAAAATTCTTCATATTTCCTCCGCATCCATAAACGGAGCCAATTTCGCTCGTGCCCGAAATAATCTGCTTCTTACCGAGTTCTCGGCGATTCCGAGCTGGCGGGCAATCTCATGCGTGTCCAGATCGAAGTAGAAGCGCAGGAGAATGACATCCTTGTATTTGTCCGGCAGGGCCTTGACCGCCTTCATTAAATCGGAATCCTCGATCATGTCACCGATGATTCGATCCTCATGAGAGCCCGGCGAGCCCTTATTCCGCCGCCGCGTCTCATCTTCAATACCCGATCCGGCCTCGGTCCATTCCTCGTAAGATCCGACCCGTTTGTGCCATGCGGATTTCAGATAATCCTTGCACACGTTTCTTGCGATCGCGATGAGCCAGTATTTGACATCCGATTCCCCCCTAAAATCGCGAAGGCGGGTGATCGCCCGTACGAAAACGTCCTGAAACGCGTCCTCGGCCAACGAACGTTTGCCGAGATAAACGTTACAAACCCGCAAGATGTCGTTGCCGTAAAGGCAAAACATTTCTTCGACGGTCGGTGCCGCGAACCGTTCGATCGGTTCCGGTCCGGAGGAAGGAGGTTGGCTCATCCGTTATCTCCTCTGCAAATCAGACGATTCAGGGGGCGAACGCGTTGCATGAATACATCCGGAAATTTGACACAGGGTCATTGTAATGTATTTTTCGAAAAGCGCCAACGGTCCGAAGCGGGGTTTTTCCGAAATCCGTCGTCTTTGGTTTTCGATTTTGTTTTAATAAGTATATACGCGCGCGCGAAGCGGAAAGTTTGGTATAATGTTCGGGAGTGTATTTTCGAAAAGAAGCTGGAGGAACGAAGAATGTCCGATAATCCGGGTATAAGTCATCCCGATAAGAGTGCCGAGCAGGACCGCAGAAAACTGCAAGAGGAGCAGATCGATGCCGTTTTTCGCTCGAGACAGAATACGATTATTCCCGTAGATCTCGAACAGGAAATGAAGAAGTCGTTCATCGATTATGCGATGAGCGTTATTTCTGATCGTGCCCTTCCGGATATCCGAGACGGCATGAAGCCGGTTCATCGCCGGATTTTGTATTCGATGTTTACGCAAGGTTTCACACCGGACAAACCTTTTCGTAAATGCGCGACCACGATCGGTGACGTTCTCGGACGTTTTCACCCGCACGGCGATATGTCGGTATACGATGCGCTCGTCCGTCTGGCACAGGATTTTTCGATGAGACATCCGCTGGTCGACGGCCACGGCAACTTCGGTTCGCTTGACGGTGATCCGCCGGCCGCGTACCGATATACCGAAGCCAGACTCCAGAAACTCGCTCTCGAGATGATGAGCGATATCAACAAAAACACCGTCGATTTTCGACCGAACTTCGATGAGCACGAGATGGAGCCGATCGCTTTGCCTGCGCGCTTCCCCAATCTTTTGGTGAACGGTGCCGTCGGTATCGCGGTCGGAATGGCGACCAGTATTCCCCCTCATAACCTCGGAGAGGTCATCGACGGAGTGGTGATGCTGTTGGATGATCCGGAAGCGAGCGTTGAGGACTTGATGGGCGTGATATCCGGTCCCGATTTTCCGACCGGCGGTTTGATCATGGGACAGAGCGGTATTCGGGATGCGTATCGTACCGGGCGCGGAAGAATCGTCGTCCGGGCGCATGCTGACATCGAGGTGATGAAGAATAATCGATACAGAATCATTGTTCGCGACCTGCCGTATATGGTCAATAAGGCTCGGTTGATTGAGCGGATCGCGGATTTGGTCAAGGACAAGAAGATCGAGGGGATATCCGATATTCGGGACGAATCAGACAGAAGCGAGCAGGTTCGTATCGTCATCGAATTGAAAAAGGATGCCAATGCCAATGTCGTCCTCAATCAGCTCTATAAGCATTCTTCGCTTCAGGAGGCGTTCAACGCGAATATGCTCGCGTTGATACCCGACGATCAGGGCAGACTCGAGCCGAGAACGATTACTCTGTTGGATGCTTTGACGCACTACATTCGCCATCAGGAGCAAGTTGTCCGGAGACGGACGCAGTTTGAGCTTGAGAAGGCGGAGGCGCGTCAGCATATCGTTGAGGGACTGCTGAAGGCCATCGACCATATCGATGAGGTCATCGCGCTGATTCGTTCCTCGAGAACCGAGGACGAAGCGAAGAAACGATTATCCGACCGCTTTGATTTTTCGGAGAAGCAAGCTCAACATATCGTGGATATGCGTCTGGGACGTCTGACCGGGCTCGAACGTGAGAAACTCGAGGCGGAGTACAAGGACCTTCAGGAGAAAATCGAATACTATCTTCGCGTTCTTGCGGACGACGCTTTGTTACATGAGATTATCAAGACGGAAATTTTGGCGATACGGAATAAGTTTGCCGACAAGCGGCGCTCCGAGATCGTTGCGGGCGAAGACGACGAGATCGATGATGAATCGTTGATTGCCGAAGAAGAGGTGGTCATAACGCTGACCCATTTCGGTTATGTGAAACGTCTTCCCGTCGATACATACCGGAGTCAGCATCGTGGAGGAAGAGGCGTTACCGGTCTGGCGACGCGCGAAGAAGATTTTGTTGAGCAGATCATATCGACCTCGACTCACGCTACCCTTCTGTGCTTCACGAACCGCGGGCGTGTATTCCGCCTGAAAGGATACCAGGTGCCGGAAGCCAGCCGTCAGGCGAAGGGAACCGCGATCGTCAATCTCCTTCAGTTGGACGGGGAGGAGAAGGTGCGAACGGTTATCCCGGTCAGCTCCTTTGAGGATGGCGGGTACCTGACTATGGCGACCCGCGAAGGCATTATAAAGAAGACCGAGCTTTCGGATTATGCTAGGATCAATAAATCCGGGCTGATCGCGATCAATATCCGGGATAATGACGAACTGATCGACTCGCGCCTGACGGACGGCGAGCAGGAGATCGTTCTGGTTACGAGAAAGGGCATGTCGATCCGTTTTTCGGAAAGTGACGTGCGCAGTACCGGACGCAACACCATGGGCGTGCGCGGGATCAATCTGGGCATCGGCGATTATGTTGTCGGGATGGCACCGATCGTTGAGGGGCAGGATTTGCTGGTGGTTTCCGAACGCGGATTCGGGAAGAGGACGATCCTGTCCGAGTACCGGAACCAGACACGCGGAGGCAAGGGACTCATGACCTATCGCATCACGGAGAAAACCGGACCGCTGGTTCGGGTTTCCTTGGTTGACGATTCGAAGGATTTACTGTTAATTAATGATAACGGCATTGTGATCCGACTCGGCGTTTCCGAGATTCCCGTTCTGTCACGGGTAACGCAAGGTGTGACGCTGATGCGGACCCGGGATTGCAAAATCGTGGATGTTGCGGTCGTCGAACACGAAGAAGAGATTTCGGAAGAACGATCGGAAGAGTTGTCCGCCGGAACCGAAGTGCCCGGCGATGCGGAGTTCCCGGAAGATCCGGTAGAGATCGGGGGAGCCGGAGACGTGGAGATTTTCGAGGATAAAGACGGAGCGGATGCGACGGAAAAGGAAGTATAATCCCGGCATCGGCGGTATGTGTTTCGGATGATGATCTTGACGGGGGATTGTAAATGATGACTATGAGCAAGGGTATTTCGGTAAAAGCGGTGCGATCGGCACGATTCCGGGTGACGGCCTTCGTGATCGCGGTTTGCGCGCTGTTGTCGATCCTGTCGGCAGCCGTATCCGCTGACGTAGGGCAACAACCGATCGAACTTCCGCCGATCGAACAGGTCAAATGCGCATCATATTATGTTTACGACCTCACCAAGGGAGAAGTCGTATTGGAACTGGAACCGGCTAAGCAAATTTTCCCGGCCAGCATGACTAAGGTTATGACCGTCGCACTGGCGCTCGAGTATTTGGATGTGAACGATACAGTGACCGTCAGTAAAACCGCTATGGATGCGACAACACCCAACTCGACCATGATGGGTTTAAAAGTTGACGAGAATGTGACCGTTCGGGAATTGCTTTACGGTGCGATGCTTCCGTCCGGAAATGACGCAGCGAATGTTCTCGGCGAGTCGGTGGCCCAGAAGATTCGGTCGACAAGCCCGGCGCCGACGACCGGAGGCACGCAGGCCACCAAATCGCTGATCGAGGAGTTTGTCGATCTGATGAACCGGAAAGCTTCCGAACTCGGACTTCAGAACACTCATTTTATGAATACGAACGGCCTGCATCACGCCGAGCATTATACGACGGCCGCGGAACTGGCAAAGATTTTCGAGTATGCGCTCGGGTTTGATGAGTTCCGGACGGTAATCAACGCACCGTCACATGTTTTTAAATCGACAAACATTCATCCCTTCGACGGTTGGAGTATCGCACGGAATACAAACTACCTTCTGGGTGATCCGTGGATCGTCGGAGCGGACAGTAAGGTCGCCAAAATCATCGGCGGCAAAACCGGCACAACAATTACGGCCGGGACCGGAATGGTGTTACTGGCGGTCAACAAAAACGGCGACGAGATGATCACTGTCGTCTGTGGAATTCCTTATGACTCTGCAAATCGCCAGACGACTTATGTGGCGGCGGTATTGAATGCCGGCGCGGCGCTTTGCTTCGATGTTGACCCGGTGGTGCGCGTCGAAGGTAATGTCATGAATTATCGCGCGTATAACGCCCCGGAAGGGATGGGTCCCGAACTGCCGAAGGAGACCGAACCCGTTGAGCCCACGGAGCCCGAGACGACTCCGGAGCCGACCGCGAAGCCCGCTGAGTCTTCGGCGCCCCCCGTTCACCCGGACGATGAGAAAGAGGCGTTTGATCTTCTGGCATATTTGAAGGAGAACGTGATCGTCGCCATACTTGGTATATTGGCGATTCTTTTTGTACTCGCGGTCATTCTTTTAATTATTATTCCCTCCGTCGTCCGCAAGAAGCGCAGAAAAAGGCGGTCTTCGGGATTCCAGGGAATTCGGAGAATCTGATCGCGGCCGGTTCTTGAGAAACGGTCGGATACGCGAAAATTGGCCGGAAGGACGGGAGAATCATGAAGCTGGATCGGCTGAACGAGCGCTTTATTGACATTTTCGGGAAGGGATCGGCCAGGACCTTTGTTGCGCCGGCACGTGTAAATTTGATCGGCGAGCATACCGATCATCAGGGCGGGTACGTGTTGCCGTGTGCACTTCAGATGCGTTCTGCCTGTGTCGTCCGGCCGCGTACCGATGGACTTCTGAGACTTGCCGCGAGCGATTTGCCGGGTATTGTCGAGGCCGGTGTGAGCGATTTGTCCGGCTATGCGAAGATCCCGTGGGGAGCATATCAGATCGGTGTCGCGCATATTATGAGCGGGCGCGGTTACCGTGTCTGCGGTATGGATATGCTTTTCGACGAAACGGTACCGCACGGGAGCGGCCTCTCGTCGTCCGCGGCAATCGAGGTGGCGACGGCCTACGCAATCGCAGTACTGAGCTCGGAACAATCCGGCACAGCGGTCAATTTGCCGGAACTTGCGCTGATCGCGCAGTCCGCAGAGAATGATTATGTCGGTATGAACTGCGGAATTATGGATCAATTCGCTTCCGCGATGGGGAAGAAGGATCATGCGATTTTCCTTCGATGCGCGGATTTGACGTATCGCTATGTGCCGGCGAATTGGAAAGATCAAGGTCTGACTCTGATCATCATGAATACCAAGAAACCCCGGTCTCTCATCAAAAGTTCTTATAATACGAGACGGGCGGAGTGCGACCGCGCTTTTCGGGCATTAAGCGGACCGGCCGGCATCACATATCTGGCTCAGTTGTCACCGGAGGCCTTTGAGGAATGCCGCGATCTGATCGGTGATTCTGTTGCTGTGCGCAGGGCGCGCCATGTCGTTTACGAGAACGACCGGACGGTCCGGGCCTGCCAACTGCTTGCGCAAGGGGACTATGTATCGTTCGGACAACTGATGAACGAGTCTCACGATTCCCTTCGCGATGATTTTGAAGTGACCGGTCCGGAACTGGACGCGATCGTCGAAGCTGCCCGTGCCTGCGACGGGGTTCTCGGAGCGCGCATGACCGGAGCCGGGTTCGGCGGATGTGCGATCGCGTTGGTTCCGGATGAGATTTGCGGGGAATTCGAGGAACGCGTCGCCGCGGTCTATCGGAAGAAGACGGGTTATACACCGGCTTTCTACCGGGCGGAGATCAGCGACGGTGTCCGTGAGGAGACGATCATTTGACCGATATGTTTTCCCGGAAACGCGTCGGGGCGTAACACTGCTCCGACTCTTTTTTATTTTCCTATTAATAGAATGCATCAAACGGTTTTCATTCGGAGTTTTCGAAGGATTTCCGAGATTCTTCGAAAACGATGAAAAAGGCCCTAAAACGCCTGAAAAATGTGTTGACAGTTCAGGGGTCCAATGATAATATAATCAAGCGCTTCACGAAAGCAGCGCAACGGACCTTGAAAATTGAAT
>LSQX01160016.1_pt1 | contig 24554 bp, 27 predicted proteins | sample 654561 | NCBI WGS metagenome assembly LSQX01 (sample SAMN04489861, study PRJNA283612) | anaerobic digester metagenome | isolation source: 4 biogas reactors fed with cattle manure at either 37C or 55C with and... | place: Denmark: Kongens Lyngby | collected 2014
GAATTAGATATATTAATTAATTCAAAAGGAAAGAAAGCTAGTATTAACAATAATTCGGCAAAAAAAGTTAGTGATTATATTTCATATTTTAATGTGATTATATTTCATCCGGATGATTTAGAATTAGTAAAAGGTTCGCCTAGTGAGAGGCGTAGATTTTTAAATGTTGAAATAGGACAACTTGATAATAAATATCTTTTTGCTTTGAATAATTATAACTCCATCCTAAAAAATCGTAACGAATATTTGAAAAATATAACGATTGACAATTATGATAAGAGCTATTTAGAAATATTAACGAATCAATTAGTGGACAATGCTGCAAAAGTATATATGTTTAGAGAACAATTTATCAACGATATAAATGAGTCTCTTAAATATGTTTGTAATCAAATAAAAGAAATTGATTATATCAAACTTAAATACGAGACATCTATTCCTATCGGTGATTTGGATGAAATAAAGAAAAGTTTATTGGACAAATATAATGCTAATCTAAAGCGTGATATATGTATGATGCAGACGATAATAGGACCACATCGAGATGATTTTATTTTTTTGGCTAATGATAAAAATGTTAGAGAGTATGGTTCGCAAGGGCAGCAGAGAATGGCAGTATTATGTTTAAAGTTAGCAGAGATTGAGTTTTTCAAAGAGAAAAAAGGCGAATATCCAGTTTTACTATTAGATGATGCTTTTAGTGAATTAGATAATACAAAGAAAAAAAATATTTTGAAGTATTTAAACAAAAGAATGCAAATAATGATTACAACAACTGATATTAATGATATAGACAAAGATATTTTAAAAAATGCAAGTACTTTTTTAGTAAGTAAGGCGACAGTAACAAAAAACGAAAGAGATGATAGAGGTGAACTTATATGACAAAAAATAAAACACATTATGATTCGTCGGATATTCAAGTGTTAGAAGGGCTTGAAGCCGTTAGAAAAAGACCAGGAATGTATATTGGATCAACAGGTAGCAGAGGATTACACCACTTGGTGTGGGAAATAGTAGATAATGCTGTTGATGAAGCTTTGGCAGGCTATTGTGATGATATTGAAGTAATCATAAGTAGAGATAATGTTATAACGGTAAAAGATGATGGTAGAGGAATACCGGTTGGAATACAAGAAAAAACAGGGAAATCTGCTGTCGAAACTATTTTTACTGTATTGCATGCAGGTGGTAAATTTGGTGGTGGTGGTTATAAAGTATCTGGTGGATTACATGGTGTAGGTGCATCAGTTGTTAATGCTTTAAGTTCTTTTTTAGAGGTTACAATATATAAAGAAGGTAAAGTATACTATCAACGTTTTGAAAATGGCGGTTTTGCAGTAGAACCACTTAAAGAAATTGGAGAATGTTCAGTAGAAAGAAGCGGAACAACTGTTTCTTTCAAACCGGATAGTAAAATTTTTGAGGAAACAACAGTTTTTGAATACGACATTTTAAAATCCAGAATAAGAGAAATGGCATTTTTAAACAAGGGATTACGTTTTTTATTAAAAGATGAGAGAACAGAATCAAAAACAGAAGAGTTTTTATATTTAGGTGGTATTTCAGAATATGTTGAAATGTTAAACAAAAATAAAACAACAGTACATGATAAAGTAATCTATTTTGAGGGAAACGAAGATAACATTTCGCTTGAAATAGCACTACAATATAATGATGGATATGTTTCTAACACATATTCCTTTGTAAACAACATTAATACTCACGAGGGCGGAACGCATGATGAAGGTGTAAAAAGAGCCTTAACGAGGATAATTAATAATTATGCTAGGAATAGTAATATAATAAAACAAAATGAAGAGGGATTAACTGGTGAAGACGTTAGAGAAGGTTTAACAATGATTATCTCTTGTAAACACCCAGATCCTCAGTTTGAGGGACAAACTAAGACAAAGCTCGGCAACGTTGAGGTTAGAAAAATAGCAGACTCAGTGTTTGCTGAAGGTTTTGAACGTTTCTTATTAGAAAATCCTGATGATGCTAAAAAGATAATAGAAAAGACACTAACTGCAGCAAGAGCTAGAATAGCGGCTAAAAAAGCAAGAGAATTGACAAGAAGAAAAGGCGGGTTAGAACTTACTAATCAATGGGGAAAGTTAGCCGATTGTTCTTCAAAAGATCCCGCAAACTCTGAGATTTTCATAGTGGAAGGTGATTCAGCGGGAGGATCTGCTGTTGGTGGTCGTGATTCAAAGACACAAGCTATTTTACCTCTTCGTGGTAAAATATTGAACGTGGAAAAAGCAAGATTAGATAGAATATTAGGTAACGAAGAAATTAGAAGTATGATAACAGCTTTTGGAACAGGTATTGGAGATGAGTTTGACATTTCTAAGCTAAGGTATCATAAAATTATAATTATGACCGATGCGGATGTTGATGGGGCACATATTAGAACTCTGCTATTAACACTTTTTTACCGTTTCTTTAGACCTATTGTAGAAGGTGGATACATATATATAGCACAGCCACCATTATATAAAATAACTCATGGCAAAACGTTTAAATATGTGTTAACTGACCAAGAAAAAGACGAATACCTTGCATCTCTACCTTCAAACACAAGATATGATGTTCAAAGAAATAAGGGACTTGGAGAGATGGATGCAGAGGAATTAAAAAATACTACTATGGATATTTCGAACAGAACACTACTTAAAGTAACCTTAGAAGATGCAATATTAGCTGATAGAGTTTTTGAAACCCTAATGGGTGAAGAAGTAGAACCGAGACGTGAATTTATTGAACAAAATGCTGTATATGTTCAAAATTTAGATGTATAGGAGGTAAAAGATATGGATAAATTACATGAAGTAAGTATAGCTAAAGAAATGGAAAAAAGTTTCTTAGATTATTCAATGAGTGTCATTGTATCTAGAGCTTTACCAGATTTAAGAGATGGACTTAAACCGGTACATAGAAGAATTTTATATACAATGTACGAATCAGGTTACTCGCCTGATAAGGCGTATCAAAAGAGTGCGAAAACAGTTGGTGCTGTCATAGGTAACTATCACCCTCATGGTGACACAGCGGCTTATGACTCATTAGTTAGAATGGCTCAAGATTTCAGCTATCGATATATGTTAATTGATGGCCATGGGAACTTTGGCTCTATAGATGGCTATGGAGCAGCTGCTTATCGTTACACAGAAGCACGCCTGTCTAAGATATCAACTGAATTATTAAGAGATATTAATAAAGATACAGTTGACTTTAGTGATAATTTTGATGGAAGTAGGAAAGAACCTGTTGTATTACCAAGTAGATTTCCTAATATTTTAGTAAATGGTACTATGGGTATTGCAGTTGGAATGGCCACTAATATTCCCCCTCATAATTTAGGAGAAGTTATTGATGGTTGTGTGGCTTATATCGAAAACCCAGATATTAATGTTCTAGAATTGATGGAACATATAAAAGGCCCGGATTTTCCAACTGGAGGTATCATTTTAGGAAATAGTGGAATAAAGAAGGCTTATGAAACAGGAAAAGGTTCGATAGCTATAAGAGGAAAAGCTGAGATAGTTGAAAGAAACAATAAATCTGAGATTGTTATTACAGAAATACCATATCAAGTAAATAAAACAACTTTGAAACAAAAAATTGCAGAATTAGTAAGAGACAAGATTGTTGATGGCATAACCGATTTGCATGATGAATCTTCTGTCACCAATGGTATTAAAATAATTGTTGAATTAAAACGAGATGCAAATCCAAATGTAATTTTAAATAATTTATACAAACACACGCCATTACAAACAGGTTATGGAATAAACTTGTTGATGTTGCATGATGGACAACCAAGAACCTTTGGATTAAAAGAGATTATAGAAAAATATATCGATTTTCAAAGAACGGTAATCTATAGAAGAACAAAGTTTGATTTGGATAAGGCGGAAAAACGTGCACACATTTTGGAAGGTTTAAAGATAGCGCTTGATCATATTGATGAAATAATTAAAATATTGAAATCTTCAAAAGATGATACGATAGCTAAAAATTCTTTAATGGAGAAGTTTGGTTTAACAGATGCACAATCTGAGGCAATTCTTGAAATGAAGTTAAGGCGTCTAACTGGTCTTGAAAGAGAGAAAATAGAAGAAGAATTAGAAGGTCTATTAAAGCTAATTGCAGAATTAAAAGCAATATTAGCTAGTGAAGAAAAAGTATTAGAAATTGTAAAAAACGAATTGATTGAGATTAAAGAAAAGTATGGTGATGAAAGAAGAACATTTATTGATAGCACAACAGCCGACTATATTGAAGACGAATCGCTAATCCCAGTAGAAGATATAATAGTTACGCTTACTAATAAAGGGTATATAAAAAGAATACCAACAGATACATACAAGATCCAAAACAAAGGCGGAGTTGGAGTAAAAGGGATGACAACAAATGAAGAGGATTTTGTTCAAAATTTGATTACTCTAACAACACATGATTACATATTATTCTTTACTAATAAAGGCAAGGTTTATCGTGTTAAAGGATATGAGATACCAGAGTATAGTCGCCAGGCCAAAGGTCTACCTGTAGTTAATTTATTACCTATCGAAAGTAACGAGATTGTCAACTCTATGTTGTCGATTTCTCCGATAGATGATGAAAAAAACATGATTTTCGCTACAAAATATGGTTTTGTCAAAAGAGTAAAAATGTCTGAATTTGAAAGCATTAGAGCAAATGGTAAGATTGCAGTTACTCTGAAAGACGATGATGAACTAATAGGTGTTAGGAAAACAACCGGATCTAGTGAAGTGTTACTTGCATCTTCAGCGGGCAGAATGGTTAGGTTCACCGAGGATGAAGTTAGAATCATGGGAAGAAATGCTACTGGCGTGAGAGGAATTAATTTAGGTGATTCTATATGCGTTGGTATAGAGATAGCAGAAGCAGATAAGGAAGTTCTTGTTACTACAGAAAATGGCTATGGAAAAAGGACTCCTATCGAGGAGTATCGAATAACACGTAGAGGTGGAAAGGGTGTTAAGACACTAAACACCACAGATAAAAATGGAAACATTGTTTCATTTAAAGTAGTAGATGAAAGTCAGGATTTAATTATAATAACAGATAGTGGCATGTTGATTAGAATACCTATCAATCAAATTTCTCTTATGAGTAGAGTTACTCAAGGTGTAAGACTAATCACATTGAAAGATGAACAAAAGGTTGCGACAGTATTCAATGTAGTCAAAGAAGATGACGAGAGTGAAGAAAAAGAAGAATAAAATTTCTTCTTTTTTATTTAAACAACTCACAAAAGAAGTTGACCAATGTTCCACGTGGAACATTGGACGTAAGATTATTGGTATACGACGTTTCACGTGAAACATTACATCTAGATACTGTTTGTTAACTTTTTATTTCCCGGGAAATAAAAATGACTCAACAACTTGTTTTTTTTACCGAAATAGGGTATTATATTATTGACACAACAAAAATAATGGAACTAGGTCAGATTCGGAAGAAAGCAGCCTTAACATTCCCTTTTTGTGTGTGTCATTTTTTTGTGGGAGAAGATGATAATAATGGAAGAAAAATATATGAAAGCAGCCTTAGTGCAAGCCGAAAAAGCGTTTGTAATGGGTGATGTGCCTGTTGGCGCAGTTATTGTAAAGGATGATCAAATAATTGCGTGTGCTTATAATCGTAAAGAAGAAACGAAAGATGTTACAGATCATGCTGAAATCATTGCTATAAGAGAGGCTTGTAGATGCCTTAATGACTGGCGTTTGAATGGTTGTACAATGTATGTTACATTGGAACCCTGCTCAATGTGCATGGGGGCAATAGAACAAGCAAGGCTTGATAAAGTTGTGTTTGGTACCGCAAACATAAAAGATTATAAAGAAAGAACTGTTGATGTAGTTGGTAACGTGCTAGATAATGAATGTTCCAAGATAATTAAGACCTTCTTTCAAAATCAAAGAATCGGTTAAAAAACCTTCAATTATATGACACATAATGTTATAATGATTATATAAAGAGGAAGGTGAAAGTATGGCATATAAAGCATTATATAGAAAATATAGACCAAACAATTTTGATTCGGTTGTAGGCCAAAAAGCAATTGTTAAAACATTACAAAATATAGTAAAAGAAAACAGAATAAGTCACGCATACCTCTTTAGCGGTCCAAGAGGTACAGGAAAAACGAGCTTGGCAAAAATTTTTGCAAAAGCAATAAATTGTTTAAATTCAAAAGAAGGTATGCCATGCTGTGAGTGTGATATTTGTAAGCAAATCGACGACGACAGAGTAAGCGATATTATAGAAATAGATGCAGCTTCAAATAATGGCGTTGATGAGATTAGAGATTTAAAAAGTAAAATTAATCTTGTCCCAACCACATGTAAATACAAAATTTATATTATTGATGAGGTGCACATGTTGTCCATTGGTGCTTTTAACGCGTTGTTAAAAACGCTAGAAGAGCCACCACATCATGTGGTTTTTATACTTGCTACTACAGAGATGCATAAACTTCCACTTACTATCATTTCAAGATGCCAAAATTTTAATTTTAGAAAGATAACCGTGGAACAATTAAAAATTAGATTAGATCATATTATTACTAATGAAAAAATCAAAATTGATAACGATGCCATCTATGAAATCGCAAGAGTATCTGATGGCGGAATGAGAGATGCGATTGGTCTATTAGAACAATTAACCTCTTTTAATACTGATAATATCACTCTGAAAGATGTTGAACTTTTGAGTTCCGCTGTTTCACGAAGTGATATTGCCAAAATAATTAATTATCTGATTGATGGTAATATTGTTGATACTTTTGAAACTATTAAACATTTTTATGAAGAAGGAAAAGATTTCTTAAAAATAGCTGAGGATATGGTCGTGTTTTTAAAGGATATAATCTTATTTAAAAAAGCTGAGAAATACTTCAAAACAAAAAGCATATATCAAATGGATGATTATATAGAAACAATAAATAAGTTAAATGAAGAAAAAATATATTATTACATAAATGAAATTACTAGGATGATGGGTGATATAAAAATTTCAAGCCACCCTAAAATAATTTTTGAAATAACGTTACTAAAATTGATGGATGATAATAAAGATAACCTTGAATATGAAAATGTTAGAACAAAAAAAGACACATGTAAAAACAATCAAGAGCTATCAATAAATAAATTAACATATAGCGAAGAAAAAAGTAATATGCGTGAGGGTGTTTCTAAAACAATATCAGATGACCTTAATGAGGATGAAATTAACAAAGAGCTATTGCCATTTGTTGAAATTCCTTTACATAAAAAAATAATGATTAATAATGCGCTTGCAGAGGCAGATAAGAAAATTTTAGAAATGTTTAAAAAATGTTGTGAAAAGCTCCAAACATTTTTAATTAACAAGGATTTTAAGCAAGCCGCTACAATCTTGTTAGATGGGAAGATTGTTGGTGCTTCAAATAAAACTATAATTTATACATATCCTTATGAAGTGATGGTTGAAAAAGCAGATGAATATTTGGAGGAAATAGAGTTATTAATTGATAATTTAGCTGGCAACAAATACAATGTGATAAATATAAAAGAAAATGATTGGTCAGATATAAGACCTTATTATGTAAAACTAGTTAAAGAAAAAGGAAGTATCAATCTATTGAAAGAGATTAATAAAAAAACTTTACAAAAATCTAAAAAAACTAAAAAGAAAAGTAAAGAAATAGAAGAAGCTATTAATATGTTTGGTGAAGACATAATAGAAATAAAGTGAGAGGATGATTTTATGAATATTCAAGCAATGATGAAGCAAGCTCAAAAATTACAACAAGAAATGATAAAAACAAAAGGTGAAATAGATGCAAAAATATTTCCCGGGAAATATTCTTTTGTTGATGTAGAGGTAAATGGTAAGAAAGAAGTATTGAAATTGACAATTAACAAAAATGAAGAATTAGACGTTGATGATATTGAAATGCTTCAAGATATCGTAGTACTAGCAGTGAACGATGCGTTAAAAAAAGTGGATGCGGAAATCGAATCAAAAATGGGCAAATATGGTTCTGGATTGTCAGGTTTGATGTAAAATGGCATATCCCAGAAGTTTAAACAATCTAATTAACAATCTGAAATACCTACCTGGTGTTGGTGAAAGAACTGCAGAGAGAATGGCGTTAGCAATGATTGAATTTGAAGAAGATAAGCTTGATTCTCTTGCAGCCTCCATTCAAGACGTCAAAAATAAAATCAGGCGTTGTAGTATCTGTAATAATCTAACAGAGAATAACATTTGTGATATATGTTCAAATAAAGGTAGGGAGCAAGATGTTTTGTGTGTTGTAGAAGATGTCAAGAGTATTATACTATTTGAAAAGAATAGTTTATTTAATGGCCAATATCATGTCTTAAATGGATTAATTTCCCCAGTTGATGGCATTGATCCAAACGATATAAATATAGATACTCTATTAAAAAGAATTGTTGATAATAATATTAAAGAAGTAATTATTGCAATTAAACCTTCTCTAGAAGGAGAGACAACAGCTCTTTATATAGCAAAAAAGTTAGGAAACAGAGATGTTATTGTATCTAAAATTGCTCATGGTATACCTATGGGAGCAGATATGGAATATATGGATGCAATTACATTAGAAACCGCATTATTTGAACGCCGAAAAATTTCATAAAGTTAAATCCACTTCATATAATTTATAGAGGTGGACAAAGATGATAAAAAAGTTATTTTCAATATTAAAGAAGATAGTAATTGGTGGTTTTATTTTATATGCCTACAATTTGATGGCAGCACCGCTTAATTTGTTCATACCAATTAATTTATATACATTGGGACTAATTGGAATATTTGGAATACCAGCAATTCCTTTTTTAGCTTTAATTCTTATAATTGTATACTAGAGGGTGATAATTGTGTTAAAAAGTTATTGTGAAGGACAACCTGTCGCATATAGTATTCTTAAAAATGCGATAATCAATGGAAGGGTTGCACACGCATATTTATTTAGCGCTGCTAATATCAATGACGCTTTTGATATTGCTGTTTCTTTCGCTAAATCATTATTATGCCCTGAGAATAAATATGAGGGTGGTGATTGTAGTGGTTGTAGCATTTGTCATCGCATAAGTAATGGAAATTATACTGAACTGAAAATAATTGAACCAGAAGGGTTATGGATTAAAAAAAACCAGTTATTAGAATTGCAAGAAGAATTTAAAATGACGTCACTAGAAGGTGACAAAAAAATATATATAATAAATCATGCTGATAAACTAAATGCTCAATCAGCTAACAGTATCTTAAAATTTCTTGAGGAGCCCGAATCAAATATTATTGCTTTATTAACCACGTCTGATATCAACAATGTTTTAGAAACAATTGTTTCCAGATGTCAAACGGTTACATTAAAAAATAATAATAATGGAGTTATCAATAAAGATTTTGCGGATGTCGCAAATAAAACAATAATAAAGATAGGACAACTTTATTATAAAAATGAAGAAGAACTATATAATTTTGTAATCGATGCAAAAAATGTAGAAAAATTAGATGCTATTGTAAGGTTTATAAAGAGATATGAAGTATTTAAAATAGAGGTATTACTCGAAATCAAAAAATTATGGTATGATTACTTTTGTAGTAAGGAAGATTTTATATGGGCGTTTGATATATTGACTTTATTTTACAAGGATGTTCTCAACTATAAATATAACTTAGCTTTACAGTTTTTTGATTATTATAGAGATATTGTGGAATTTGTAGCACAAAATAATGACTGCAACGACATAATACATAAAATGCAAATCATTATTTTGCAAAAAGAAAAAATTAAATACAACATAAATTTAAATTTATTAATGGACAAGTTGATACTTGAAATGGAAAAGGAGGTATAAGTATGATTGAAATAGTTGGTATTATATTTTATGGCAATGAACGTATGTATTATTTTACTCCCTCTGGTTTGATACTTGCGTTAGGAACAAAAGTAATTGTTGAAACAGAACGTGGTTTACAATTTGGGACAGTTACTTTATCAAACACGCATATTAAAAAGGAAAATTTGAACTTACCATTAAAAAAAGTCGTGAGAATTGCTAATGAAAATGATAATAAAATAAATTCTCATAATTTAAGTGATAATGTAAAAGCATTTGAAGAATGCAAAAAGCTTATTGCTAAGCATAACCTTGATATGAATTTAATTGATGCTAGTTTTACTTTTGATCGTAAACAGCTACTATTTCATTTTACTGCAGATGCAAGAATTGATTTTAGAGAATTAGCAAAAGAATTAGCATCTATATACAAGACTCGTATTGAATTAAGACAAATTGGTGTGAGAGACAAAGCAAGAGCGGTTGGGGGAATAGGACCATGTGGTCGTATGTTATGTTGCGCTAACTTTCTATATGAGTTTGATACGGTTTCTATAAGTATGGCTAAAAATCAAAACATTGCATTAAATCCTAATAAAATTAATGGTTCTTGTGGTCGCTTATTATGTTGCTTAACATATGAGAATGATTTGTATTTAGAAGCTAGGAAAGGCTTACCTGAAGTTGGACATATCTTGAAAACAAAAGAAGGGACAGGTAAAGTAGTATCTGTTAATGTCTTATCTGGAACATATGAAGTTGATGTTCCAGATGTGGGCATTGTAGTAGTAAAAAAGTAATGGAAGTAATTAATTATTTGTTAGGTTATAATAATTTAAAAATAGTTCAGGATACTGAATGGTTTAATTTTTCTCTAGATTCTGTTTTGCTGGCAAACTTTGTTACAATACGCAGTAGTGCTAAAATGATTGCGGATTTAGGTACTGGTAATGCACCTATTCCATTGATGCTTTCGAGTAAAACAAAGGCCAAGATATATGGTGTTGAAATACAAAAACCAATATATGAATTAGGATTAAAATCAGTTAAAATTAACAACTTAGAAGAACAAATCATATTGCTAAATGAAGATGTCAAAAAAATCGACCAAATGTTTGAAACAGATACATTTGATGTAATAACATCAAACCCACCATACTTCAAAATAAATGAAGGTAATCTTGTTAATAATAATGATTATAAAACAATCGCAAGACATGAAGTATTGATGGAAATTGATGATATTCTAAGGATATCAAAGAAGTTGTTAAAAAATAATGGTGTTTTAGGTATTGTACATCGACCTGATAGGTTGTTAGAAATTTTGGATAAAATGAGAAAATATAATATTGAACCTAAGAGGATTAGGTTTATTTATCCAAAGACAAATTTAAATTGTAATATGGTATTGATAGAAGGAACAAAGAATGGCAAACAAGGATTAAAAATAATACCACCGTTATTTGTTCATGATAAAGAAGGAAATTATACTAATGAGGTAACAAAAATGTTTGGGAAGTGATTGTATGAGTCAAAAAAGTTATGATGGTACACCAACGTTATATTTGATTCCAACACCTATTGGCAATTTAGAAGATATAACATTAAGGGCTATAAATACATTGAAAAAAGTTGAAGTAATTTTTAGCGAGGATACAAGAGTGAGTATTAATCTTCTAAAACACATCGGAATAAGTAAAAAAATGTTTTCGGCACATGAGCATAATGAAGACAAGGCAAAAGAGCTTATGTTAAAATATTTAGATAATGGCCATTCGATAGCGTTGATATCTGATCGTGGTACTCCAGTAATAAGTGATCCGGGATTTAGATGTACATCTTATATAATTGAAAAAGGTTATAATGTTGTTGGACTACCTGGACCAACAGCCTTAATACCCGCTCTTATTATGTCGGGTATAGAACCATATCCATTTTTGTTTTATGGATTTACTAGTAATAGAAGAAGCAAAAGAAAAAAAGAGTTAGACTCTCTGAAAAAGTATCCTTTTACAATTATATTTTATGAGACGCCTCATCGTCTTCTTGATACATTAAATGATATGTTAGATATTTTTGGTAACAGACGTATAGCTGTTGTGAGGGAAATTTCAAAAACATTTGAAGAAATTTATCGTGGTAAACTAGAAAATATTATTAAAGATACAGTTGAATTAAAAGGTGAATTTGTAATTGTTCTTGAAGGAAATAAACAAGAAGAACATTATGATATATCTCCACTTCAACATATAGAAGTGTTAATTGAAGAGGGAGTTGTAGAAAAAGAGGCAATAAAAATGGTATCTAAACTGCATAGAATTAATAAAGGTGATTTATATAAAGAATATCATACTAGGAAGTGATAATAATGAAGTTAATAGTTGGACTAGGTAATCCAGGTAAAGAATATGAAAGTACTAGACACAATATTGGCTATATGGTTGTTGATAATATAGCAAAAGAGTTAAATCTTACTTTTGATATGAAAAAGAAAGATGCTCTATATACACAAACAACTATTGCTAATGAGAAGGTGATATTACTAAAGCCACAGCGATTTATTAATCTCTCTGGTGAAGTAGTACAGGAATTTATTAAATATTTCAAGATAGAAATAGATGATATTTTAATTATAAGTGATGATATAGATATGGAAATAGGCACTTATAAACTAAAAAGTCATGGTGGATCTGGTGGTCATAATGGTTTGAAAAATATTGAACTAAATCTCTCTACTAAAAATTATAAGAGATTAAAGATAGGTATTTCCAAAAATGATAAAATTGAAGCAAAAGATTATGTTTTAGGCGTTTTCACGGAAGAGGAAAAAGTAACAATAGAAAAAGTAATACACAAAACAAAAGATATCGTTATTGATTTCGTTAAAATGGATTTTTTAAATCTAATGAATAAATATAATGGTCTTTAACGTGGGGGTGTATTAAATGCAGATTATAAGCAAAATGTTAAGAACATTTAGACAAGGAAAAGTTGGGTTGTCAGGATTAACTGATGACCTTTTAGCCGTATATTTGAAAAAGATATATGAGGAAAACAACCGGAATATTGTTGTTTTAACAAGTTCTTTATATGAAGCTAATAAAATACATCAACTTATGTTAAAAGATTTAAATAGTACATTGTTGTTTCCGACGGATGATTTTTTAACAAGCGAAGCATTGGCAATAAGCCCAGATTTAAAAGTCAGTAGGCTAGAGACAATAAACACAATTATTGCTAATTCTCAAAAACAGTTTTTGATAACTCATTTAATGGGGTTTCTAAGATATTTACCATCGAAAGAAGAATGGCAAAAAAGCGTAATAAGGCTTGCTAAAGGTTCTATAATAAAAAAAGACACATTAATCCAAGAATTGCACAGAATAGGTTATACAAGGGAAGCCATTGTCTCAAAAACCGGCGAAATGGGAACACGTGGTTATATTGTGGATGTTTTTCCTATTAATGAGCAGAATCCATTAAGAATTGAATTCTGGGATGACGAAATTGATTCATTACGCTATTTTGATTTGGATACACAATTATCAATAAATGAAATTGATGGTATAGCCATTTATCCCTTTGATGAGTTTATTGCCAATGATGTAAATGAAGATGAGAAAAAACAAAAGTATCTACCACTATATACAAAAGTAAGTAAAATAAGTGATTACTTAGATAATCCTATTATTGTATATATAGATTATAATCAAATAAATAACTCGTATTTAATGTTGCGTGAAGAAATATTCAACTATCATAATGAACAAGACAACGCAAAAGAAACTTCCTATATGCATTTTTTTGAATCAATTATCTATGACGATGAATTATTTGTAATGAATGTGGATAATTTACTTCCTAATATTAAACTGGATTATATTGATAAATATGATTCTAAAGAAGTAATCAAATATGAAAATAACATTGAGAGGTTAAACACAGATTTAGAAACTTATCTTGGACTTGGCAAAACCATTATCATATGCCTAAGTAGTGATAATCAGATAAGAGGAATATCATCTTTTCTTAAAAGTCAATTTGTTATTACGAATGATAATAATATTATAGATAACAAGATAAATATTGTTTTAAAAGAGATAAATAAGGGATACATATTTGGGAATTATATTGTATTAGGTGAGGCAGATATATTTAAGAAAACAGAAAGTAAAGCTGTTTATAAGAGTCATTTTAAATATGGAACTAAAATAAAAGATATAACAAAACTTAGTATAGGCGATTATGTTGTCCACAGACTCCATGGAATTGGTATATATTGTGGGATAGAGACGTTAATAAAAAATGGTGTCAAAAAAGATTACTTGCAAATAAAGTATAAGGGTAATGATAAGTTATATATCCCAGTAGAAAAAATCGACTTAATTTGGAAATATTCATCAAATGAAGGTTTAACTCCCAATATTCATCACTTAGGTGGTACAGAATGGCAAAAAACAAAACTACGCATTAAGAAAAAAATTCGTGATATTGCCGGGAAATTGTTAAAAACAGCGGCTGAACGCGAACTGGCAAATGGATTTGCTTTTTCGCCTGATAACGAGGAACAATTACGTTTTGAGAGAGACTTTATGTATGAACCCACTAAAGACCAGTTGCTTGCAACTGCTCAAATAAAAGATGAAATGGAAAAACCACCACCAATGGATAGACTCCTTTGCGGAGACGTTGGTTTTGGAAAAACGGAGGTTGCTTTTAGGGCAATATTTAAAGCAGTCCAAGATAGCAAGCAAGTTGCGGTTCTTTGCCCAACGACAATCCTTTCAAATCAGCATTATGAAAATGCCATCGAGAGATTTAAAAATTTTGCTGTAAACATTGCTATATTAAATCGATTTACGACTCCAAAAGAAAAAAAAGAAATTCTTGAAGGACTATCAAATGGAAGAGTAGATGTTTTAATCGGTACACATCGTATTTTAAGCGGTGATGTTAAGTTCAAAGATCTAGGTCTACTTGTTATAGATGAGGAACAGCGCTTTGGGGTAAGGCATAAAGAAAAAATAAAAGAATATAAAACAAATATTGATGTCCTAACCTTATCAGCTACTCCTATTCCTAGAACATTGCAAATATCAATGTTAGGGCTTAGGCATTTATCATTAATTGAAACACCGCCTATGAATCGTTTCCCTATTCAGACTTATGTTTTGGAATATAACGATCATATTATAAAAGATGCTATATATAAAGAATTATCACGAGGGGGACAAATATTTCTTTTATATAATAAAGTTGTAGATATTGAAGATAAAGCTAGCGAAATTAAGCGCTTAGTTCCAGATGCTCAAATAACGTATGTTCATGGACAAATGCCTAAACAAAAAATCGAAGATCGAATGTTAAAGTTTATTAATAAAGACTTTGATATTTTAGTATGTACAACAATTATTGAAACAGGAATTGATATTCCAAATGTTAACACCCTTATTATTATGGATGCCGATCATTTTGGACTTAGTCAACTTTATCAAATAAGAGGAAGGGTCGGTAGAACAAACAAAATAGCATATGCTTATCTTATGTATAATAAAAACAAAGTGCTGAACGAAACCGCTGTAAAGCGTCTAAATGTTATTAAAGAATTTACTGCATTAGGTAGTGGCTTTTCTATTGCAATGCGCGATTTGTCAATAAGAGGTGCAGGTGATATTTTAGGTAGTGAACAAGCAGGTTTTATTGATAGCATAGGTATTGAATTATACTTAAAAATGTTGAATGAAGAAGTATCTAAAATAAAGGGAATAACTTCTGATGAGGATAAAGGCGAAGAACTAGACGAAAAACCATTACTTAACGTCGAAACACACATTTCTGACGAATATGTAAAAGAAGATGATTTAAAAATTGAAATCCATCGAAAGATTAATGAGATTGATAGCTTAGAAAAACTAAGTGAAGTAAAAAAAGAATTAGAAGATCGCTTTGGAAAGATTTCTGAAGCAATGAATGTCTATATGTATGAAGAATGGTTTGAAAAGATTGCTAAAACAAAAGGAATTGAAAAAGTTAACCAAACAAAAACACATATTGAACTAATATTAACAATCGAAAAAACAAAAAAGATAGTTGCCAATGAATTGTTTATGAAAGCAACAAGTATCTCAAAGATGTTTCGTTTGTCATTTAAACAACATCGTATGAGGATAATATTAGACATAGTAAAAATTGATAAACATTGGCTTTATTACATCGTTGAACTTATATCAAAGATGTAAAAATAGTATATTTGTTTATTACCATCACATACTAAAAATGGCACGAAGAAAGAGAGGTATTAAATGAAAACAACTGGTGTTTCAAGGAGAATTGATGATTTAGGAAGAATTGTAATTCCTAAAGAAATAAGAAAAAATTTTAAAATAAGAGATGGTGAATTGTTAGAGATTTTAGTAGAGGGGGACAGAATAATTTTAACCAAACATTCGTCAATGAAAAGTATCGACGAAATTGCTAAAATTTGCATTGAGGCTGTCAATGATGTGATAGATGTTAATATGATTGTTACCGATAGAGATAAAGTCGTAGCAGCCTCTTCACAATTACGAAAGAAATATTTAGATAAAGACTTAAGTGTTGGATTCAATGAACTTATACTAAAGCACAATGCTATTATTCAAAGAGAGCCAGTTCAATTAAAAATCGATAATGATAACGAAGAATACACAGCATATATCTCAAAACCAATAATTGTTGATGGAGATGTAGCTGGCTCAGTTGTCATATTAAGATCAACTAACAAAATAACGGAAGCTGATGAAATGTTAGCCGATATTATATCAAAATTATTAATAAGAAATCTTATAGGATAGTGGTGAAAATCACTATTTCTTATCTATGAACATATATTATATTAAATATCAAAGTACAATAACTTTAGTTTTTAAACTTGCGCTTTTTCATCTCATGTGATATAATTCAACCATTGAAAAGCGATGACAAGGAAGAGAAATAAATGTTTATTAAAGAGAGCTCTGATTGGTGAAAAGAGTATATTCATTTATGGAAAATGACCCTTTAGCTATCTTTTAGATCGTTTACCTGCGTTAAGGTTTGAGTGCATAGTTACTATGAACTAAGGTGGTACCGCGATAATTCGTCCTTATATTTTATATAAGGATTTTTTTATGAGGTGAGAGAATGAGAAAGTTTGAAAAAATTAGTTATGAACAATTTATAAGAGATTTTAAGGGATATAAAGATGTAGAAGCATATGATGCTCTTGTTATTCCGACACGTAAAACTAAAAAGTCAGCTGGTTATGATTTTTGTGCGCCAGTGTCTTTTATCCTTAGACCAAATGACATAATAAGAATGCCAACCGGCATAAAAGCATCTATGAACGATGGTGAATTTTTAATGGTTGTGGTTAGAAGTAGTACTGGGTTTAAATATAATGTAAGGATTTGTAATCAAGTTGGCATTATTGATGGTGATTATTATAATAATGAGCAAAATGAGGGACATATATGGATTGCCTTTCAAAATGAAGGCGATTCTGACTGGGTTGTAAGTAAAGGCGATGGTGTTGCCCAAGGAATATTTGTAAAATATTCAGTAGTTAATGAAGAGGAAGATATTCTAACCACAAGAAAGGGCGGCATAGGTAGCACGAATATAAGGAGTGATAAAAATGAATAAGAATAAGAAATATTATATAACAACTGCAATTGCATATACATCAGGAAAACCACATATTGGTAATACATATGAAATTGTATTAGCTGATGCAATTGCAAGATATAAAAGATTACAGGGATATGATGTATATTTTCAAACTGGTACAGATGAACATGGACAGAAAATTGAACAAAAAGCATTAGAAGATAATAAACAGCCACAGTTATATGTTGACGAAGTGGCAAGTGAAATTAAAAGAATATGGGATCTAATGAATACTACATATGATAGTTTTGTAAGAACATCTAACCCAATACATAAGGAAAAAGTCGCTAAAATATTTAAGAAGTTATATGATCAGGGTGATATATATTTAGGAAAATATGAAGGATGGTATTGCACGCCATGTGAATCTTTTTTTACCGAATCACAACTAAATGAGGGAAAATGTCCAGATTGCGGGAGGGATGTTTCCTTAACGAGTGAAGATGCTTATTTCTTTAAATTAAATAAATATGTAGATAAATTAATGAACTACATCAGTGAACATCCTGATTTTGTAGAGCCGGCAACGAGAAAAAACGAGATAATAAGTAATTTTATTAAACCAGGTTTACAAGATTTGTGTGTTTCAAGAACATCATTTAAGTGGGGTGTTCCAGTTTCATTTGATGATGAGCATGTAGTATATGTATGGATTGATGCATTAAGTAACTATATTACTTTTATTGGCTACAATGTAGATTATAAATATGAAGATTTATTTAATAAGCTTTGGCCGGCTGATCTGCATATTATTGGTAAGGATATTTTACGTTTTCATATGATTTATTGGCCAATTATGTTAATGGCTTTAGGAGTAGAGTTACCTAAGAAAGTATATGCTCATTCATGGTATTTAATGGGTGAGGGAAAAATGAGTAAATCAAAAGGAAATATCATATATGCCGATGATTTGGTAGAATTGTATGGCGTGGATGCTGTTAGATATTATTTGCTCAGCGAGATGCCTTTCGCTAACGATGGTCTTATTTCACACGATTTAATAACAGAAAAAATTAATTCTGATTTAGCTAATACAATTGGTAACTTAGTAAACCGTACCATTGCTATGTGTAACAAATATTTCGATGGCCAAATTCATTCGCCTAAATTCAAAGAAAAGAATGATGATGAATTAATTGCTTATTGTCTAGAAACCGCAAAAATAGTTAACGAGAAAATGAACAAGTTACATGTTAGTGAGGCTCTACAGGCGATTGTTAATTTAGCTAGAAGATGTAATAAATACATAGATGAGACAACACCTTGGACCCTAGCAAAAAATTTGGAAGAACAACCACGCTTAGGTACTGTTATTTATAATTTGCTAGAATCAATTAGATTTATAGGCGTGTTACTTCAACCTTTTGTTCCAGAGACTTCTAAAAAAATATTCAAACAATTGAATACTAATGAGTGTAGTTTAGACACGTTAACACAATTTGGCGGTTTAAAGGATACGCAAGAAGTAGGTATAGCAGAGCCTCTATTTATGAGAATAGAAAAGTGACAAAAATAAATATGTAAAGAGTTGTAAAAAAGCAGAACAGAGTACATGTTGTTATTTACTTTTCGTTTATCATTATGTTAATATTATAAATGTAGTGTAAGACGACGTTTATAAAAGAAGGGGATGACAATGACTCGCACTAAAACTAATAGTAGGCTTTATATTAATGTCTTTTTCTCGGTAATAATTGTATATTTAATAGTAAGCTTATATCAAGAATTTAGATGTTTGGATTTTGGTTATCTACTAGTAATTACAGTTAGTTTTATACGTTTTTTCACTGTAGGGAGAAAAGAATAAGAATACACCTATATATTTGGTGTATTTTTATATAGAGAAAGGACGTTTAGTTTCTGTTATAATCTTTACACAAACGACTGTCTATGTTACAGTTTATTCAGAAAGTTAGGTGAATGTAAAAACAAGTAAAAGCGAAAAATGGCTAAACACGATTGAAATTTAGAACTTTAAAGTAAAAACTTATATAGTAAAAAACTTTTCGCTTCAATCTTGGTAAAAGGATATGTTAATTGATACACATTGTCACTTAGGTGAGGAAGAAAATGATAATTTTGAAAAATTGATGAACAACATCTTAATTAGTGATTTGAAATATATTGTGGTTAGTGGCTATGATTTGGAGTCATCTGTTAAGGCTGTAGAACTTGCCCACAAATACGATAATGTTTATGCAACAGTAGGCTTTCATCCGCATGATAGTAAAAATGTTAATGATAGTGATTATGAAATGTTTGATTCGTGGTTATTAGATAATAAAGTGGTGGGTGTTGGTGAGATTGGTCTTGATTATTATTATGACACAGAAATAAAAAGTGAACAAATTAAAATGTTCAAAAGACAAATCGAAATTGCAATAAAATACAATAAACCTATTGTCGTTCATAATCGTGATGCAAGTAACGATATATATAATATCTTGAGAGGGTATAATGCTAAAGGAATAATTCACTGTTTTAACGATGATATTGAAATAGCAAGAAAGTTTATAGATATTGGTTTTTTATTAGGAATTGGTGGCATAATAACATTTAAGAATAATAAGAATAGTGAGATAATAAAAAAACTGCCATTAGAATCAATAGTATTAGAAACAGATTCGCCATATTTATCGCCAGAACCATTTAGAGGTAAAGAAAATACGCCTCTTAATCTACCTATTATAGCAAGTGCTATTTCTAAAATAATAGGAATAGAATATAATATTGTAGCGTCCAGAACAACGTCAAATGCATGTCGTTTATTTGACTTTGAGGCAAAATTATGATAGAATTTATATGTCAATTACAGAGGTGAAGACATGAAAAATCAAATCCCCCTTTGGTATAAGGTGGTATATGTATTTTTAATTGTTACAGCATTTTATTTTTTTCTGCCGACTAAAATTAAGAGTAAAATCGTGTATAAAGGAAATGTCGCAGAAGTAGATAAAATAGTATATAACGCAATTCCACGTGAAAAAATTATAGATACTTTCATTGGTGAACTTACTGGCTATGGACCTGATTGTAAAGGTTGCAGCGGTATAACCAAATCAAAATATGATGTGAGAAATGGTAACATTTATTATTATGACAACTTATATGGGAAAGTTAGAATAGTCGCTGCTGATAAAAATATACCTTTTGGAACTATTGTGAGAATTAGTGCTCTTAATATTTCGAAAGAACCAATAGTTGCCATTGTATTAGATACTGGTAGTGCAATACATGGTACAATATTCGATTTATTGTACGAAAATGAGGCGGCAACCAGAGCAGTTGGTCGTCAAAAAAATGTTAAATACGAGGTATTAAGAAAAGGATGGTAAGATTGCTCAAAGCAATCTTTTTTTCTTTAAGACAATCTTTTCAAACAAGGAGGTGCAGAATTTGCAAAATATAAAAGAGACACTAAAAACATATAACTTTAGCTTAAAAAAGAAATATGGCCAGAACTTTTTGGTAGATGATAATATATTAAGAAAAATAGTGGATGTTTCTAATATACCAGAGGATACACTTGTTATTGAAATTGGTGTAGGCGCTGGAAGTTTAACAACTAAAATAGCTGAAGTCGCTAAAGTGGTCATTGGATATGAAATTGATGAAAAATTGAAACCAATTATAGAAAAAAACTTGAATTCTAATAATAATGTACATGTAATATATGATGATTTTTTAAAACGAAACGTAACGAATGATATTAGTAATAAAGGATGTAGCAATATCTACGTTATCGCAAATTTACCATACTACATAACAACTCCTATAATTTCTAAGTTAATCGAAGAAAATATTGATATTGACAAAATGATAATTATGGTTCAAAAAGAAGTGGGGGCACGCTTATGTGCAAAACCAGATGAAAAAGACTATAATTCTTTAACTATATTTATCAATTACTATTTTGAAGTATCAAAGCTTTTCGATGTAAGTAAAAATGTTTTTCTTCCTAAACCAAATGTGGATAGTTCAATAATGATGTTAAAAAAAAGAAAAAATAAACTTCACTTAAGTAATGAAAAAATGTTTTTCAAATTAGTTCGGGATGCATTTCGCTATAAACGTAAAAATCTCAAAAATAATTTACTAGGTTATGATTTAGAAAAAATCTCAAAAATTTTAAAAAAATACGACTTAGATCAAAATGTAAGGGCTGAACATCTTACTATTGAGCAGTTTGCAGATATTGCAAACAACTTGTAATTCATCATAAATATGACATTTATGCATATGATTTATGGGGTGATAGTATGTCGTTTCAAAAAGGAGACTTAGTGACAAGAAAATCCTATAATCATGATGTTGTTTTTGTAATTGAAGATATCATTGATAGTAATGTTATATTAAAGGGAATTAACGTTAGATTATGTGCTGATTCGGGTATGGATGATTTACAAATATATAAAGCTTCAGATGATGATAAAGTTGAAGATGATGATTCTTTCTCTGATAAATTAAATGAATATATTAATCTTGATCGAAATGAATATTTTTATTTACCAGGTCGTATTTTACATATTGATGGTGATGAGGGATATTTAAAAAGATGCTTAAAATTTTATAAAAGAGGAAGCGTAAATGCTTTTGGACTAAATATTAAAGAAGAGGATATGCCACAACAAGTCATCAAACATTTAGAGGAACTAAGACCAGACATCTTGATTATTACTGGCCATGATGCTTATTACTCTAAGAGAGGCCAAATAGACGACTTAGATTCCTACAAGAATACTCATAACTTCATAAAAACTGTTCAAGCAGCCAGAAAATTTGAAAAAGCGCATGACAAATTAATAATAATCGCGGGGGCTTGCCAATCAAATTATGAAGCATTAATAAAAGCAGGAGCTACTTTTGCCTCCAGTCCTAAGCGGATAAATATCCACGCATTGGATCCGGCAATTATAGCCCTTACTATTAGCCTTTCAGATAAAAGTAAGGATATTGATTTGTTAGGCATATTAGATAAAACAAAATATGGATCATCAGGAGTTGGCGGTGTGATAACCAAAGGTACAATGTACATTGGTTATCCGAGATAAGAAAAGAGGAATTAAATGATAGAAAAAATAAAAGAAAAGATGGAAGGACATATAGGGGAAGAAGTAAAAATAGTATTTAATGGTGGACGTAATAAAGTAGAAGAATTTAATGCAATTATTACAGAGATGTATAATTTTGTTTTTGTTGTGCAGTTAATAAATGATGTTAACGAAGTTAAATCGTTTACATATTCCGATATTTTAACTCAAACAATTGAAATATATTACAATCAGTAATACATATTTTGACAATAAAACAGGAAAATTGACAAAAAGTTTATATTTTATTGCTTTTTTTTGGAAAATGGTGTAATATGTCAACTGAAGGAATGTTTTATTGAGTGGGAGGAAATATGCATGGAAATTACATCGGTTAATGTTCGAAAGATCGAAAAAGCAGATTCACGTATGAAAGGTATTGCTTCAGTTCTAATAGATGACAGTTTTGCTGTTCATGATATTAGAATAATTGAAGGAGATAAAGGTATATTTATTGCTATGCCAAGTCGTAAGACAGCTGCTGGAGGATATAAGGATATAGCTCATCCGATAAATCCTGAAGTTCGTAAGATGTTTGAAGAAGCGATTTTGGGAGAATACGAAAAAACAGAAGAATAAAACTCTATGCGGTAGAGTTTTTTTCATAATATTTTATTATTGTGCATATATTCTTTTAAGGGAGGATATTATGGACAAGGTGGATACAACTCTTACGCATGCTATTACGTTGGGAGATAGAAGTAATTTATCTATTTCAGGTGTTAAAAAAATAGAAAGTTTTGATAACGAAGAGTTTTTGTTAGAAACAACAATGGGATATCTTATGGTAAAAGGTGATGGGCTAGAGATTATCAAATTAGATACATATCAAGGTAATGTAAATATAAAAGGAAAAATAAACAATCTAAGTTATATTGAGGATTTGAAAAACAAAGACAAAGAAGATGGCGTTTTAAATAGGCTATTTAAATAATGGCTATTGATATACAATTAAAATCGCTTTTTTTTTCACTATTATATGGATGTGTTTTTTCGTTCCTTCTTAGATTGAATTATAAATACTTATATAAAGGTCCACTTCTTTTAAAAGTCGCGATAAATATTGTCTTTGTATTAGATAATGTTTTACTATACTTTATTGTTTTAAAAAGAATAAATGAAGGAATAATTCATGGTTATTTTGTATTGATGATTTTACTTGGGTTTATTATTATGGAATCAGTTTTTAAAAAGATGCCATTTGATTTTAACGAAAAAAAATGATATAATTCCAACATAAAGGAAGTGATTAAATGGCTAAGAAAATATCAAAACAAACCAAGAGAAGATTAACTTTGTTTATGTTATCTACGCTATTTACATTATCTGTTCTTTTTGTTAATGTTTGGAAAATAGCTTCTCAAGTTATTGAAAAAAATGCTGAAGCGCTTTTTCTAAAAGGGGAGATCAAACGACTTGAAGATGAGGAAGCGTATCTGAAAGTTGAAGTTGAAAAATTTAACGATCCTGATTATGTCGCTAGATATGCAAGAGAGAGATACCTTTACTCTAAAGATGGTGAATTTACAATTAGAATACCATAAGCACAAATAAGTGCTTTTTCTTTTTAAGAAGTCTAGAGACTATTACGATCCAATACTATTCGACGACAAATGTATGTGAAAAATAATGATAAACATATCTAACAAGAAATTCTACTAATATAATAGTATAGTTATTGCATATAAATGACTATACTATTTTTCATATTTTATTAAAGTAGGAGGTGTTTATACGAAAAAACAATACATAATTAATAATGATAGATCAGTTATTGTAATTACAGATGCGGGAGTAGAAATAAATAGCGGGGATTCCACGCTAAGTGATTTAGAATTATACTTGATAGAGGAAAATGCTGTTGAAGAACTAAAAGACTGTATCAAAG
>LSQX01376256.1_pt1 | contig 24542 bp, 17 predicted proteins | sample 654561 | NCBI WGS metagenome assembly LSQX01 (sample SAMN04489861, study PRJNA283612) | anaerobic digester metagenome | isolation source: 4 biogas reactors fed with cattle manure at either 37C or 55C with and... | place: Denmark: Kongens Lyngby | collected 2014
TGCCTGCAGACGGCTGTTGCGTATCAGATCGAACACGTTTTCCATCGCATGGCTGATATGTGACATTTGCTCCAGGCCCTGGCTGGCTGCTGAAGCTTTCAGACTATGCGCGGCACGGAATATCTGTTCGATGAGAGAGGAGTCCTGTGGCTGGTGCTCCAGAGCTATGACAGCTTCATCGAGCGACTGGATGAGTTCTCTGGCCTCTTCCACGAACAGTTCGAAAAACTCACTTGCATCGAAGCCTGATGGCATTTGTGGCCTCCGTAGACTTTGGCAGATGACTTCAAGGCTGGTGGTGTGACAACCGATATACAGTTACGACATCGGCCCCCCGCATCTGTCGGGCGTTAGCACGGTATGCTGAATTTACCGGCTTCGGCAGGCGGTTGGGCACTTAATCGGGCCATATTGCACCTCTGGGTGGGAGGCACAAGTGGCGACTCTGTCTATTGGTATCGGCGAAATGTGTGTTAGCAGCCGCCCTGATGATGAGATCGTGGCATTGGGGCTGGGTTCGTGTGTTGCTATCGTCCTGTACGACCGGCGCACCACTACGGTTGGGGCGATACATGCGATGTTGCCCACAAGAAAAGGATTGCGCGATAGCGATGGCGAGCGGCCGGGACGGTATGTGGATGAGGGCCTGGAGAAGCTGTTTGAGATGATGAGAGTGCGTACCGGACACGGCACCCGCCTGGCCTGTGCATTGGTGGGTGGGGCGGCGATGTTCGAGTTCACTGGACCGTCGAACCTCGACATCGGCAAGAACAATGTCAAGATGAGCCAGGAGTTGCTCAGGCATTTTGGTATCCCCATATTGGCTTCAGATATCGGCGGCAATCAGGGCCGTTCGGTGACAGTCGTAGTTGGTGGTGCCATGGTTCATGTCCGCACGGTTGGCGCACAAAAGCCGCTTGTGTCGCTGGCGCAGGGCAATCGCGCCCGGACTGCGGCTTAGCGTTCGGAGCGACGAGTGGCCGCTCCGAACGCCATGCCACTGCACTCGCTCACAGTGTGAACTACGTGCCTGTTTCGGCTGCTGTCTGGGCATTTGGTTGCGCTTCGTTTGACGCTATAGTGTCACCTATCTCCTGCATCAGCGTCTGCTCTCCACGGTTGAGCAGCTTCTGTACATCCAGGATTATGATGAGGCGGCTTATGTCGTCTTTTTTCTGCTTGCCCACACCTGAGATGAACTGAGTATCCACGCTTTTGACCACCGAAGATGGTGGCTCGATGTCATCTTCAGACAAACGCGTGACTTCAGAGATGGCGTCTACCAGGAAACCGACGATCTGTTCTCCGATCTCGGTTATGACTATCCGCCCCGACTTTTCCACGTCGGTTTTCTCGAAGCCGAAGCGGGTCTTGAGGTTGATGACCGGTATGATGTCCCCGCGAACCTCGATAACTCCGGCAACGAAATCAGGTGCACGGGGCACAGGAGTTATCTCCGGTATCTGTATGAGCCGCTGGACGTTGTAGATGTCCACCCCGTAGTCTTCGCCTTCGAGCTGAAACAGCACCAGTTGTTGCTCGCCCGCGATGGCTACGGTTGCAGCCTCTGCTGTTGTCATAGTCTGGGTGCTCATGCTTTATCTCCTCTGCAAGGGATAGGGTGCCGGGGCCGGTTTGTGAGTGGTGTCCGGCCCCGACTGGCGATTACGCGGCCCTCTGTCCAGAAGAATGGTCGGTGCTATCTACCAGTTCCAGTGAAGCCTGGTGACCGGCCATCCTGTTGACACTAACCTTGAACCGTCCCACCAGACCGGTGAGCTGTGAAGCCATGGCTGCCATCTGTTGGGCAATGCCGCCCATCTGCTGCATGGCGGCCGATTGCTGCTGTACCGAGGCACTGACCTCCTCGGCGCCTGCTGCCGCTTCTTCGCTCACTGAGGCAATCTCACTTATGTGGCCCTCGGTCTGATCGGTATTTTCGTTGACCGCGGCGCTAGCTTCTATCAGCTGTTGCTGCAGGTCGCGCATGCTGTTCATAGCATCTGCCACTTGCTGGGCACCCGCGCTCATCTGCTGGGAACTGGCGGAGATGTTTTCGATCTGTCGTCCGACCTGCTCTGCCGCCTCGACGATCTGGTCGAGTGCCTCGGCACTGCTGACAGTGAGTTGCATTCCCTCACTGACTGCTTCTTCTGCCGCAACTCGCGCGTCGTTGGCGTCGGTTATCGTCTCCTGGATGCCACTTATCAGCGCTCCGATGCGGTTGACTTCGTTGCCGGTGGATTCGGCCAGGTTGCGAACCTCTTCGGCGACTACAGCGAAGCCACGGCCAGCTTCTCCAGCTCGCGCAGCCTCGATGGCTGCGTTGAGTGCCAGCAAGTTCGTCTGACCGGCGATGTTAGCTATGGCCTCCACTATGTGGCCGATTTCTTCGGAGGCATGGGTGAGTTTGTTGATGTTCTCGGCGACAATCGCGTTGCGTTCGGTTATGTTTGTCATGCCATCACCGAGCTGGCGCATGACATCCTGGCTTTGTGATGCGGTCTGACGAGCGTGGGCGGCCAGTTCTGAGGCCTGAGCCGAATCATCAGCCACTTCGACCACAGCTTTGGTAGTCTGATCTGTAATCGTAGCAGTCTGCTCGACGGCTTCATCCTGACTTGTCACCGCATCTTGAGCGCGGTTCAGCGCAGTACGAAGTGCCTGCGTGGCCTGGGCAGATTTCTCCGCAGCTTCGGCCTGTTGCTGGGCACCGGCGGCCAGTTGCTCGCTGGAGGCGTTTATCTGCTGAATAGTGGCGGCGTTTTCCTGGGCAGATGCGCTGATCTGCTGAGAAGCTGAGTTCAGGTTGCCACTGGCATCCTGTACCTGGGCAATCATGCCCTCAGTGTCATCCAGGAATTTGTTGAGCCACTGGGCCAACTGCCCGACTTCATCGGTACTGCTTACCTCCGCACGTTTGGTCAGATCGCCTTCACCCTCGGCTATGTCACGGAGCTGCTCGGTCATGCCGATGAGCGGCACCGCTACAGCACGGTTGACGAGGATAGTCACCATTACCCCGAGACCAATGGCTATGACCAGAATAGCTACGAGAGAACGGATTGCGCTTGCTGAGGCGAGTTGAGCGCGTTCCGTGGCAGTCTCAGCGATATGAGCAGCACTCTCTTCCAGCTCATCTCCTACCGCTACGATGCCGATGACAGCCTCTTCTCCCATTTCTTTGGCCGCCAACATTTGCTGGAACTCCGAGGCATACATTTCGCAAGCGGCCATAGCCCCAGCGTGACCGCGGGCCAGTGATTTCATGTTTTCGTATCGCTGTTGCCATTCCTGCATGTGCTGGTCGCCTTCACCGCGATTGCGGTAGATGACCCAGTTCTTCTCAGACTGACGGCATTCGAGAATGGCCACATCCAAACCGGCAAGCCCTGCACTCTGGGCAAAGTCTTGCACCTGCCTGGCGGCAAGACGCATCTCTTGCTCGCTTTCGTCGGCCGCATGATTGGCTTTGATGATCTCATTGAAATAGGTTGTGTAGCCAGCGAGAGCTGTTTGAGCAGCTTCAACATCCTTAAGATCGTCTCCACTGAGGCGACTGCCCAATTCCTCGAGGATTTCCCCGTCTGACTCTGCGTACTCTACGGTTTGCTGCGCCCACTCGTCGGTTTCATAGTACAGGTAGCGCAACATGGATGTGCGCAATAGGCTGGTCTCGTCGGCTACGTTCTGAGCGATCTCGGTCAGTGCTCGTTCGCGCTCTAGCGATTGATAACCGCTGTAGGAGACAAAGGCCATCAAGGCACTTAGTGCCAGAACCAGGCCAAAGCCTACCATCAGTTTTTTGCCTACTGGCAAATTGTTGAAGAGCTTCATCTATCACTTCTCCTTCGGGGGCTGGACTTAAGTGAGGCCTTGAACTTTGACGACACTGTTTGTGATGCCCGACTGGGGCGTGAACAGGTCTGTGAAAGTGACAGGCGGATGGCGCAGTGAGAGATGTCTGGGCGGAGGCGAACGAGACAGCCTGTGGCAGATAGTGGGCGGCAGAAGCGGTATGGAATTGCTGTGATGCCAAAAGAAAGGCAAACCCGTTAGGCCTGATTTGGAGCATACGGCCGTCCATGCATACATGCACACGCCCTCCTGCCGACATCAGGGCACAAAGCTCGTGTTGGTGCTGCTTGTGGTAGCCATCTAGGGCGGTGCCGCCAGATGTGGCTGCACCGCCACTTGTGGCTGTGCAGACCAGCCTGCAACTTGTGTGCCAAAAGCTGCGGTAAGACAGAACCAGATCTGCCCCATGGGCCTATGGAGATGGCGCATGGCGGACATGGGCGATGCCCGGTTGGCAGATGAGATAGGTCGCCCTGCGAGATGTGCTGCTCTGCGTAACGCTAGATGGGTTGCGGTCAGAGTTGTCTGGGCAGCCGCTTTGCTTTAGATATGGGTGACGGAGACATGGCTGACAGTTGATTTTGTAATTGTGCATCAGATTTGCTTCTCACCTGAAAGCAATAAGGCAGAAGCGGCACTGCAGTTTTACGAAGGTGTGACACTCTGTCCAGGAGAACATGAGGATGTCAGTGTTCGCGTCAGTTGTGGTGTGAATTCTGAAGTGAATTGATCAGCTTTCCACCATCGCACCTGAGCAATGGTATAGCCGACGGAGCAACAGTCTCAGTCCACAACTCTCTGCAGGAGGAGCCAGATGTCCAACATCGGCACAGTTATTCTGAGTCTGACTGTCATTTTGTCTGCGTGCACTATGATGCTGGGCCAGGAAGCGGGCTACTTCGAGTCTTTTGAGGGCGGAATCCCCGAACACTTTACCGCCTCTCGCGCGGATAGCCTCAGCCTCTGTCCGTGGCACTACAAGCACGGCTCGGTTTCACTGCGCTGGGATTGGCAGGCCGGAGAGGAGTTGGTCGTGCGCCATGGTATCGGTGATGTGGAACGGCGCAACGAATTAGGCACTGCACGGGCTAGCTTTGGGGCCTGGGTGTATACAGAGGAGCCGATCCCGGGCGATCTCGTGTTCGAGTTCTGTGAAGACGATACGGTCACAGGCTCATTTCGGTTTCCACTCGCTTCGGTCGGTTGGCGCCAGTGCAGAGTCCACTACCACGCTTTCCCCCAGGGCACGCCAACTGCGGAGGTTGACAGCGTCCGCATCGTGGCACCGACTGACATACCGCAGGGAACCGTGTTTTTCGATTTCATCAAATACAACACACTCACTCACACTCGCTATGCGGTGGTTCCTGAGAGAGAGATGCAGTGGAAGCCTCCAGCACCGGATGAACAGCTTTTCCCGCGCCCTGAGCAAGTGACCGATGAGCATCTGGCAGGTATCCGCAGCCTGATGGGACCTGATGATGGAGAAGGCGTGGAGCAGGCGGAGGTAGATAGGCTGTGTGAGCAAGTAGAGGCACTGGGGATAGTGCGTGATGAACACGGTGTGCGCGGCCCCGGCATTGATGGACACTTGCAGTATTTCCCCTCAGCTCGCGAGGCGGCAGCACTGGGTGTGAGAAATGTGGAGTACTGGCCTGATGAGCATGGGCCCCATTGGGAGGGGATGCAGACCCCCGCCGCTATGTCCAGCCTCGCCCTGCAAGTTGCGGAAACGTATCGCGCCAGCAACAGCGCTGAGCAACGTGAGCGTCTGGCTGAGGCGTATCTGCTCATCGCCGATCACCTGCATGATCAAGCGCTGCAGGCGGGCTCGGGCTTTCAGTGGAACTGGTGGTACGGACCAAACTGGGCCGACTCGGTGTTCCTGATGCGCGATGTGCTTGCTCAGACAGGGCGACTGCAGGCCCATGTGGACTACCAGATGTACACCTGGGGCAGTGGTGAGATCTTCGATGAAGACGCTCCTCCTTCGAACATGGACTTTTACAACCTGACTGTCCCGCGGCTATTTCGCCAGTGTCTCTTGCAGGTGGAGCCTGCTGAGCAGGTTCGTTGGCTCAGCGCCTTCAAGATGATGCTGGAGCGCTCTATACTACAGCCGACCAGTGCGTTCAAGATCGATGGTTCAGCCTATCATCACTCTGCCCACTACCCGAGCTACGCCAACGGAGCACACCGAAGTCTGTCGGTACTGATACAGCAGATGAGCGACACTCCATGGCGTTTTAGCTCAGAAATGCACGAACGGGTGCGCCGGGCTGTGATCGTCCAACGGATTTTCAGTAACCTGACGAATGTGCCATCAGCGCTGCACGGGCGCAGCACCCTGAAAGCGACCATATACATGAACGCTGCGGCCCTGGGCAACATGGCGCTTGCCGGTACACCTGATGAGCGCGAAGACGTTGACATGGAGATGGCGGCGGCTTACTTGCGCGTGGTGCCGAAAGCAGTCGAGGAGGGGCCGTATCGTGAGCTGAACATCACACCCGAGTCGCATCCGCAAGGCACGTTTGTCATGCCCTACGCTGGTCTGCTGTCGCATCGGCGCGACGATTGGCTCGTGAGTCTCCGGGGGCAGAGCAAGTATGTCTGGGCCAGCGAGCGTCAGGATCATCACAACCGCTTCGGAGTCTTCCAGAGTCTCGGCCAGTTGGAGGTTCTGGCAGGCGGCAGCCCCGTCACGGCAGAAGCCAGTGGGCGACAGGAGGCCGGGTGGGACTGGGCACGCTTCGAGGGCACAACGGTGCCTCACCTGCCTCAGCCGATGCTGGCTGAAGCCTGGCCAAGCAGTACCACCTACTCACCGGAGACCTTCATGGGCGGCCTGTCGCACAGAGGCCGTCAGGGCGTCTTCGGCATGATACTGAACCCGCGTATCCGGCCCGATACGACTCTCACCGGCAGACAGAGCTGGTTCTTTGTGGACAATCAGATCATCTGCCTCGGCTCGGACATCCTTTGTGACGAGGCAGAGCACCCCACGCAGACCACACTCTGCCAGAAGAGCCTCAAAGCCGACGATGAAGGCGAGTTTGCGCCCATCATCGTTGACGGCGACGAAGTCAGCGCATTTCCGGACGAACGAGTACTGGATCCAGCTCAGCGGCACTGGTTCATAGATGCTTACCAGGTCGGATATTATCTTCCTGCAGGACAGCCGACTACAGTAGCGCGGCAACATCAGACCAGTCGCAGCGGCTGGGACCTGGATGACACTGAAGGCGACATGCTGGTGGCGTGGATTGACCACGGCATTGCGCCGACCGACGCCTCCTATGAATACATGATGGTGGTGCGCGCGACACCTGAGGCGATGCACAGCCTCAGTGCCGAGCCGCCTTATGCAGTTGTCCAGCGTGACCAGGATGCTCATATCATGCGCCATGCGGCTTCAGGCCTGTGGGGCTGCGTACTGTTCACCGAGCAGGAGGTCGTGGAACACACTTCTGATGGCGACATGTTGCCGCTGAAAGCAGTTGACCGCGCATGTTTGGTCATGGCTGAAGTGGCCGACGATGGGCAGTTGTACCTGAGCGTGGCCGATCCTGACCTAAATCTGGTGGATGGGGTGAACGAAGCGCGGGAATTGCGGGTCACGCTGCGCGGGCCATGGCAGCTACTCGATGCCAGTGGGACGGTGTGCGCGTGGGAACTGGAGGGCGTTTCCGACAGAGTACGCGTGCTTTCTGTCAGCGCCGACGAGACAGTGCTGGAGATCCAGTGTGAACACGGCGCCAGTTATGATTTCGCTTTATCTCGCGGCTGAGGCAAAGGTCAACCGATGGCCGCATGTACTATAGGTGTAGCATTTGCCACGACGGAGGGCCAGAGCGTGAGGCTACTTCGCGGGGCGTGCTCCTCATCAGCGACACTGAACGGATCTCGAACTCGAGAATGCTGGGCACTGCATGTAGAGCAGTTCGGAGACGCCGCCCTCCGTTAGGCGTGGCGTTTGAGGCAAATCAAGAGTTGCCGGGATGTGTTGCGGTTGAGTGGCCACTACACTCACAACAGAGTGGGCGTGTAGGAAGATAGACCGCCATGTTGAGTGGATATGCTACATGGCAATAGGCTTTTCTGTTTTCTGATAGTACGGGTGGCTGGCCTGCATCTGCATCTGTCTGACCCGTCTGTCCCTTCGGCCGCCTCGGGCAGTGCACGAGAGCATAGGAGACGCCCTGATACGTGCGCACTGCTTCATCCTGACAGCTACTGGTGCCTGGCCAAATGCTGGATAATTATCGAGCTACGCTGAACGCGTTCTCATCTTTTGTCGCGGTGGCTGCATCACTTTACGTCAACTGTAAAGGCCATGCGATGACAGCCTGGTTAGTGCATGCACTGAATGGCTGGATGACGCCATCAGGCAGTATACCAAATGCAGATGGTTCGTATGTGCAGAACCGAGTATGCGAGTTATTGCTGCCTGCAATGCGCTGTTAACGGACTGACAGTACTATATATTTCGTCTCATATCATATATATGTTTGTGCGCTTTTGATGGTAAAAAGCTTAACAATTGCTCGGATAAATGCTAGTGAGACGCTCTCCAGTTAAGCGAGTATTATTTCGCTATATGACGGAGTGCTTGTGGACACAGATTTCAACTACGAGAAGGCTCCCGCAATAGATCTGGGGTGGCAAGAGGTGCGGATGGCCGAGCGGCGAACAGTAGCCTCGAAGTGCTACTTTGTGGTGGAACACCAGACGAGCATTCTCTGGAGTGCAACATGACTACCATTCGAGAAATGCCTGATCCAATCCTAGCATTATGAAGGGCGAAGGCAGGATGGCCCGTCTTGAGTATGTACAATTGCTCTCAGAAGCTGTGTTAGGGGCGATTGACATACTGGCGATATCTCTGCAACTGTCGATGGGCGGTGTCGGCTTCTTCTGCGCCCAAATACATTTGCCTCTGGCGAAAGGCGATTAAGGGGTGTCTTTCGCCGGCAGTTGTGCTATACTCTATATGCCTATATGCAATGTATATGATGTATGTGATGCGAAACCCTATGTGATGTGATTGTGGATTTGAAGTGACAGGAACAATTGAGTTGTCTGGCAGGTCAAAATAGCTGCGTTGGTATAGCGGTACTGTGGGCGCGCAAAGGCCAAAAAGGGGTGACATGATGACACGTTTGTGGAGCGTATGCATCCCACTAGCAATCGTGCTAGTCAGCCTCACGACGGGAGCTGCAGCTCAAACTGATCGTGAGGTCGTGTTGTTTAGCGGCGAACTGAACACTGTCGAGCCGGCGTCGTGGGGCACCGGAGACGCAATGCTCAGTGAGGAAGAAGAGTATCTGGAACGCGATGTGCTAGAGATAGACACAAAAGGCTTCCATGAAGGCGGTCGGTTGACACTCAAACAACCACTGGCTATGACGCCATTTTTGACCGCGCCAGAGAAGAGCTTCCTGGTACTGATAGTCAGAGTCCACCAGGCAGTGCCGGAAACACATATGCCGATGGGCCCGGATGATATGATGTTTGGCCCTGATGGTATGCCTATGGATCCCATGGATCCTATGGGACCTATGGGGCCTATGGGTCACCCCGGCGAGTTTGTACCGGAAGCGGCGCCTCCTCCCCCGGGGGCGGCACCTCCTCCCCATGCCCATGTTCCTGGAGCCTGGGATCCCATGATGGATCTACCTCCACACGAGGATATCATGTTGCCGGGCATGGAAGACATGCCGGGCATGATGGGAGGCCCACAGGCGCCTCCAGCCCCCGTGGTGACCAAGCTGCGAGCTCTGTTGGTCACGGACAAAGGGCAGATTGACTCGGGCGCAGTTGAGATTCTCGATACTGAGGACGCCCTGGAAAACTGGTACACGATGGTCATCCCACTGGCGAGTTTCTCCGGCGAGGGCATGGATCGTGAAGCCCGTCTGGAGCACCTAGCCCTATTTGGCAACGCCGAGGAAAAGTTTTGGGTGGCCACAGCAAAGTTGGTTGCTGAAAGCCAGCCTCTGGTGGCTGATGCGGGCCAGCCCAAGACCGTGAAGGTAAACACAGATGTTGAGTTTGAAGCTGCGCCACAACCCGGCGGCATATCCGCACAGTATGTTTGGGATTTTGACGATTGGGACGGCATTGGTGACGATGCACACGGTCAAAAGGTGCCATGGTCCTTCGCCGAACCCGGTTTTTATGTGGTGACGCTAACGGTCAACGATCGCAGCGGACGAAAACTGCCCCAGATGGCGCGTGTACACGTCAAAGTCGAAGAGTGAAGTGTGATACCCAAAGCATCTGAACAGGACCCTCCGTACCGCCGGAGGGTCCGTTTTGTGTGTGAGGATTGCAAGTGTCTGATGAGGCTTTCGTCCTGACTGGCGCCACCGTTATCGACCCTGCATCTGATTTTGTCGGTCTGGCAGAGGTCGTGGTGGCTGATGGTGTGATCCGAAATATCTGCCCACCAGGACAGACCCAGGTGACTGGTGAGCGCATCTCACTTGAGGGCAAGCTCATAGTGCCCGGGCTCGTGGATATGCACGTGCATTTGCGGGATCCCGGGCAGACGCACAAGGAAACTGTGGCTTCAGGTACGCGAGCAGCGGTTGCCGGCGGCTTCACTACGGTGTGTTGCATGTCTAACACGACGCCTCCGGTGGATACCGCCTATCAGGTGCAGAGTCTGCTCGGACATATCCGAGAAACTGCTGTGTGCAACGTCTATCCAATCGGTGCTGCTACTGTTGGCCATGGGCAGGATCAGTTGACTGACTTTGCAGCTCTGCGTGCGGCTGGTTGCATCGCCATCACCGACGATGCATTCCCCCTGCACTCTTGTGAGCTGAAAAGGCGTGCTCTGGCGGCGGCGGCACAGGCCGATTGTCTCTTCATAGCACATGCAGAAGACAAGTCGCTCAGTGGCCAGGGTGTGATGCACGAGGGCGACCTCAGTGCTCTGTTGAAGTTGCCGGGAATTCCTGCCGCAGCGGTCACGGATGCCACCACAGAATGGCTGCAGCTGCACGGCTTGTCTGGCCGCCTCCATCTGGCCCATGTCTCCACGAGACAAGAATTGGACATGATCCGGCAGTACCGCCACTTGTGGCAGGAACGCCTGACACTTGAGACAGCACCTCACTATCTGCAGGTTACGCACGACGCGGTTCTGACTTTCGGGGCCAGTGCCAAGGTCAACCCGCCCCTGAGATCGCATGAAGATGCCGTCGCCGTGTGTCAGGCCGTCCGTGATGACATGATCGAGATAGTCGCCACCGACCATGCCCCTCATGCACCGGATGAAAAAGCTGTTGGCATAGTGGCGGCACCGTTTGGCCTGGTAGGGCTCGAGACGGCGTTACCTGCGGTGGTCACCGCACTGCAGCCGCATGATGAGCGAGACTGGCTGCCACTTGTGCGCAAGCTTACCTGGGCACCGGCACGTTTGCTGGGGCTGCGGGCGGGACGATTGGCGGTTGGCTATCCCGCGGACATAGCCATCATAGATCCTCACGCAGAGTGGGTAGTGCAGCCCAGCCTCTTCCATTCGAAGGGGAGAGCCACACCTTACGCAGGCAAGCCTCTTCGCTCAGCGGTGTGGAGCACCGTAGTCGCCGGGAAATTCGTACTCCGCGAAGGTCGTCTGCTCGTGTAGCAGGTGCTGGAGCTGCAGACTGCGCCGAGGCGGTCGGGTGCGGCACCGCACGACGGACGGCAGTACCTAATTCGTTCATGGGATCCAAATGCGAGGTTATAGGCCTGATGAAGAAGGCGATTTTGGCTTTAGCTGACGGCACTATTTTTGAGGGGTATAGCTGTGGAGCGGATGGCAGCGCTGTGGGTGAGGTGGTATTCAACACCAGTATGTGTGGCTACCAGGAGATGCTGACTGACCCCTCTAACCATGGGCAGATTGTCGCTTTGACATACACCGAGATCGGCAACTATGGGATCAATCCTCAAGACATGGAGTCGTCACGTCCGTGGGTGCAGGGAATAGTGGTGCGCAAGTGCTCGGAGCAGCCCAGCAACTGGCGAGCAACGATGAGCCTGGGAGAGTACCTGCGCGAAAATGGTATACCTGCAATTGAAGGCGTCGACACGCGAATGCTAACCAGGCATGTGCGCTATAACGGCACTCAGGCAGGCGTCATCACCAGCAGGGTTGACGATCCAAATGCTGCGGTGCAGATGGCGCGGGAGGCTGCTAAAATAACTGACGTGGACTATGTCATGGATGTCACGCATCCTGTGCCTCGACGCTGGATTGGCGATCGATACGAAGATAGCGCTCCAGTACCCGAAAGACAATTGCAGTTGCATGATGGCGACGGTGCCGGCCAACACTTCAGTTTCGGTAGCTTTGGGGGACGTGAGTATGAGCCACATCGGCACTATCGTGTAGTCTGTGTTGACTGTGGTGTCAAACAGAGCATCTTGCGCTGTCTCCATCAGCACCACTGCGATGTCATCACTGTGCCTGCCGACTCTACCGCTGCGCAGATTTTAGCCTGGAACGCCGATGGGGTGGTCTTTTCCAACGGTCCGGGTGATCCCGAAGTGTTGGATTACCTGGTCAACGCGGCGCGAGAGCTGCTGGGACAGGTACCGATCTTCGGCATCGGTCTGGGGCACCAGATCCTCGGTCGCGCACTTGGTGGCTGCACCTTCAAGCTGAAAGCAGGTCATCGTGGCAGCAATCACCCGGTGAAAAGTCTGCTCACCGAGCACGTGGATATCACCTATCAAAACCACGGATTTTGTGTGGACATAGACAGCCTGCCGAAAGCCGATGTCGAGGTCACTCATGTGAGCTTGAACGATGGCACCTGCGAAGGGCTGCGTCATCGCGAGTTGCCTGTGTTTGGTGTTCAGCATCATCCAGAAGCAGCGCCAGGGCCGCATGACAGTGACCACTTATTCGATGACTTCATAGCACTCATGGCCGGACAGTAGTCACATCGTCCCCCACTGCAGTCGGGCCTGCCACAGATCTGGGCGGATATCCAGTCGCCGGAGTTGGTACTTCCTCGCAGCCAGTTCAGCCGGTCGGTTCATGTGCATTGTTGGCGAGATGAAACCCCTGCATCCACACACCTCTGCGGCCAGATCGCGGCTATAGCATCATGCCCACACGAGACGATGGCACTATAGCTGTACTAGCCCTACTCCGTGGGGTGTGCATTGAGTGCAAGCAAATCGAGTTGATGGCAGGGCAGAGGTGTGGCTTCTGACAGAGGAGGACAAGATTTTGGGGCCCGAGGTTGTGTTGACCCCGGGCCCGCACCTGGGTGGGAGAAGCGAAGTCTTGCGCGTTTGTAGGGCTGTCGCGAAGACTACATCCATAGCAGAAGCAATTGCCGTGCCAACGGCTGTAAAGTATGTGGGTGCTGCCTCAGAAAAAACTCAGCTTTTGTAGTGGTACTGCCGAACAATGTAGAGGGATGCTCAGTCTAAACAGTAAAAGGCTAGACAAGCCTGTACTATTCGCGTTTAGAAGCAAGTGGCTTTGTGGTACACTTGATTTGGGAAGATGTAGTACAGTGGGCTTCTGCATGGTGGTGAATTTGGTATCGGGGAGGTGCTAGATGGACGACAAGCGCACCGGAGTAGCCACACACGCACTGGTCAGCGCCGTAACCTCGTCCGACTCCGACCGCGCCGGCATAGCCATCCTTTTGCGTGATCGTCAAAGAGACACCATCTACTCAACCAGCTACAGCACGCCGGGTGTATCTGTGGAGACGGCAGCATATCGGGCGATCACTCAGGCATTGCGCAGTGCACGGGATGTCGGGGCGTATACTATGATGGTCTACTGTGATGTGGCGTCAGTAGTGGCACAACTGAACCGACAGGAGGATGTGCCTGAGCACTTGCTGGGAGTAAGTCTGGAACTGAGGGCGGTGATGAACCGATTCCGCTGGGTGAAGGTCAAACTGGCGCAGTCTGGCAAGCATTTCATCGCCCACAAACTGGCGGAGGGCGCATCCCACGGCGATGGTGACAGCCAGCCGTTACAACACAGTTTGCGGCTGCATTTCGGCGTAACCTAAGTACAATACTAGCGCATGTCTGCGACAGATAAACCAGATGAATTGGTGCTCACTATAGACTGCTACCGACAACAGCCGCCCGGTAGCAGTTTTTCGTTTGCACTTTCCTCTCTCCGTCCAGTAACAGTGTTTTGACGGATGGCCCGCATTCCGTTCAGCCGCTGATTAGGCGCAAGGCTAGGTGGCGATAGTCACCACAGATAGGCACAGAGGTATGGTGCGAGAGGCGGCCATCGAGCAGGTTGTCTCGGAGAGGGCTGGCTAGTGCAGGCGATAGGCGGTCGGTTGGCGAGTTACGCCCTGAGATAGGACGGGCAAGAACTCGTCTGTAAACATCGGACAGTAGTTGAACACTATCCAGCCATCGGCGCCTTCTTCACGAGCGATTTCGATCTGCTGAACCAGCTGGTAGGGTTCGGTGAAACGGCAGTTGTCCGCGTTCACTCCGATGCCCACATACAGTGGCACTTTTCTGTCTACCCAGCCGTTTTGCCTGCGTACGTAGGTGCGGAACGTGTCCGGGTTGGCGGTGTAGCTCATAGGTGACACGAAATCTAGCAGACCGTCGTCAACCCACTTCTTCCAGTCCTGCCCGAAAGTGTCACGGTGGGATTCCCAGTTGAGAAACGCTGCGGCAGAGACCTCTATCCCAGGTCTGGCCGCTCGCACTGCGTTGACAATCTCGGCTACAAGAGTGTCAATCTGATGCCTGCGGAAATCGGTGTACTGGCCCTTGAGGCTGCCACTGTAGGCATCTGCAGGCCACCGTGCGACTTTGCGCCCCAGCCGGGCCTCAAATGCTGCTCTACATGCCGGACAGAAGCATGTGTCTCTATTCTCATATCGCAAGTAATCGAATTGTAGGCCAGCTACGTCGTATTCTGTGACGATTTCGCGGGCTGCGGCCACCTGCTCGCGACGGTTCTGTGCGTTGGTAGGGCACAGCCAGGTGCCGGATTTGCCCTGATGTGTGACGACAAGGCGTCCCTGAGATTTGAGCCGCTTGCGAGTGGCCTCTGAGGCGAACAGTGTGCTCAGGTTAAGCATACGCGGGTGGAGCTTCAGTCCGTATTTCTTGCAGGCTGATGCGGCTTGAGCCAACCAGTCGCCTTGAGTTGCAACAGTGTGGTGATGGGGGAGAGTACGGCTTGCGTAAAAGGCCACGCCACCGCTGCATATATATGGGAAGACAGCGTTGAGATTGGCCTCACTCATGACCGCTGCAGCCTGCTCCCAGGAAGGCTGGGCGTAGTTATGTGTCCACACCCCCCGCATTTCCCCCTCGACATGAGCGAAGCTTTCCCACACTGCTCGGTGAGCCAGTTCATCAGCTTTGCGTACGGCTTGAAGCGACTCCTCAAAGCGTGCTTCACGTGCCATTTTGTCGGCAGCCTCCAGCAGTGCTAGCGCCTCGGCCACAGTGACCACAGCCGGTGATACGTCCTGGCCCCTGGCACTTTTGCTATGGACACTTGCAGCAAGATCGCTAAGCGTGGAGTACGGCCCATATGGCCCCAGCCGATCGGGTGATGACGGGATAGACTGCTCCCACACCGCCGGTACGAGATGGCCGATAAGCGCCCGCAGCAGTTGAGCCGTTTCCGGAACATGGTCGCTAGTCAGGCCGGTCGTGATGAAAGCGCCCTCCGAGTTCAGTACTGCAGCGGGAGCAACTCTTGTCCCGTCGTTTTCCCACCATGCAACCGTAGCTGCACCAGCTAGCGGTTGACACTTCATCACATATGCTGCCGGTTGACGCACCCGTCGAGGCATACCGGCAACAGTTCCATCTGCCGATACGATGTCAGCGCCCGTGATGCCCAGGTCGGCAGCCGTACTGATGCCCTTCGGGTCAACACCCAACGCGTACAGCAGGTCGTTTCTGCCCAGCAAGCAGGCGACAACCTTGCCGCCTCCATAGATGAAGTGCAGAAGGTGACCCAACTGGATTTCGCTGACGGCCCGATTGTAGGGTAGGATGAGCAACTCGATGTTGGCGGGCACACCGTCACGCTCGACAACGCTGTCGGATGTCACTACGTAGGGGATGCGCGCTGCGTCCAGAGCTTTGGTCATTGCCTGGAAATGGCGGTCGGCTGTGGCGGCCATACTCTCACCGCCGGGGCCCAGCTTATCGCCACGAATCACGGCAATAAGTGGCTGTTGTTTGTGGCTTTGCAGCGCGGGTGCCGCCTCAGCGGTGGCTGCTGAAGATGGCGTGGGGACCAGTCGGACAGCGATGGCAGTCAGTAGACATGCGCAAACTGCGAAGGCGATCAGACGAGATCGCTGAGTAGTGAAAAACGCGGGTAACACAAGGCGCAAGCGGGCCGGAAACGATAGTCTCATGAGCTCGCTACGAGCTCCATGCCGAAGTTGAAGTGCAGATCCACCTCGAACAGTCTTCCCCAGGGCAGGGTGATACGGGTTTCCTCGAGTTCTGCCAGAGCCACGCTGGCTGCGTTGTCTTCGGGACCGATACGGACGGATTCCTTGCCCAGAAAATGTGTGGCCCACAGGTCGGCTGCAGCGCGGGTGAGCATATCACTTACCATGTTCTGCACCTGCTGACTACTGTCAGCCAGGTCGAAGATGGAAGCTCGCAGTAGATTGACGACGTGTTCGGTGACCTGTGGACGGATTTGCGTCTGGTACAGCCAATCATCAGCCAGATGCGAAAAGAGCAGGCCTGCGTGGGCGGTCTCCGAGTCGATGAGGGTGTCAAGCAGTTGCAGGTAGCGCATCGGAGAGAGGTCCACAAGCAGGCTGGCCAGGTCGAAGGCGCCCTTGTCCTGCAGCGCAATCAGGCGCAGGCTGGCATGAGCCAGGGCTGAGCCGACTGAGTTGGCAGCAGTGTTCCATGCCGAAAAGCTCAGCATCTGACGCAGAGGTACCCGCTGGTCGAGAAGAGCGCGTGCAAAGCAGTCTTCGGCACCGTTTGCGAAAGCCACATCGCAGATAGCCATACGCTTGTCTCCGGCGGTCTGCAGAAGCATGTCGAAAAACTCACGGGCCTGCTCCTGACGGGCTGTTAGCATGTCGGAGCTTTGATAGTCAGCTCGCTCGCCGGTCGCCGGAGGATTGATGCCCATGACGAAGTCTGCTTCCGCCGGATCGGTTGTGGTTGATACTCCCACAGTCATCAGTTGGCCGCTAAGAGTATCGGAAAACGGCCTGTCCTCGAACTGAGCGACGTTGTCCGCATCGTCGGGATTGGCGTACAGAACGTATACCGAAGGCGTCTTTTCCATGTGGCTATGGACAAAACGGGCAAACAGGGTCTGCCCCAGTTCATCTGCTCCGGGATGGATTGCAAACCGATCAGTCAGTCTGTGCTGGTCGGCCAGGTGTGCCAGGTGCCGTTGCTCCTGGATGTGCGGGCCGTATGGGGCGGCATCTTCTTGAGCTAGAACCAGATAGTCGAGGTTACCCTGAGCAGTTTCGTCAATGGCACGTCGGTTGACCTGATGATTACGCTCGCGGCAGGCCTCGTACTTACTCAGCAGCGGTAGCGGGATCAGCGTTTCAAGTTCAGCCAGTCTCTGCCGATCGCTGTCTTCGCCCAGTGCCTCCACTCGCCCTTTTGTCACCGAGTATTCGTGCAGGAGTTGCCAGTGGACTGCAGCATCGTCCGAGCTAGCCGTAATCGAAAGGCGCATGATGACGTTGTGGGCGTAGATAGCAGCATCGGGCAGCATTTGGCGCAGCTCCGTCAGTGCGTCAAGGCGCTGCAACGCTGTCTCGGTGCGCACATCAGGTGAACGTGAGCCGACCAGGCCGCCGTAGGCGAGCATGTCCAGGGAGAGTATGGCGCTATCTATGCTGCCTGCCGAAGCTTCTCGCAGCATCCAGGTGGCAATTGCGTCTGCGTCGCCGGGCCTGGTATATCGCCCCAGCATCTCTATCGGAGGTATCAGTAGCTCATAGTCTACCATCCGCGCCAGCAACTGCACATGAACCACGTTGCAGGGCCGGTCATCAAGCGGCACGTATATAACTCGGTGCACACGATGTCGTATGCTCACGTCTATCCTCCTGTCCGGCGAGCGAACAAACCGGACTTCAGCATAGCCTGTCCAGTGCCAGGCGGAACTCGGATGTAGCCTGCACGATTGTCTGGGGCTGGCTGCCAGTGACTATCGCACCAATAAGAATGCCACGAATACCAGCTTTATGCAAGCTAGTCACCTCCAGAGGTGTTATCGCCCTCTGCGTCGGGACGATTACCGGCAGAGGCTTGAGCACTTCAGCCAGCCAGGCATAGCTCTTGAGATCGGCCACACAGAGCGGCCTACCGTAGCCTTCATGGCCGAGGATAGAGGCCTCGATCATGCGCACTTGTGGCAGCAGACCGACGCCCTCTGGGGTTCCATGTGGTGGCATATCGTGTTCTCCGACTGCCGCCATCACCTGGATGTCCGTGGAGTTATCCAGCATCCAGGCGGGCATGTCGGAGAGGTAAGCGTCTACGAAATCTAGCCCCGCAGCAGCCATCCCCTGTAGGTCATCAGGAGTGCACATGCTGTCGGCGGTGCCGGGGACGATGCCAACCGGTACTCCCAAAGCTATGATGTCAGCGATAACCTGACCTTCCTGCTCCCAGGAGCCGAAGCTGCGGCCCGATGCTGCATGATGCAGGTTGATGTGCACTTTCAGCCCTTCAGCCCCGGCATCTACTGCAGCCCTGGCCAACTCCGCATCGTTGCGTGGCAGACTGACCAGCAAAACCGGCCGGTCTGAGATCGTGATACGTTCCAGTAATCGCTGAGGCCTCTCACAAGATATGCTCATGACGGTAGGCTCTTTTCTCGTGACGCGTCGGTAATGCACCATGATGGCTGTTGTGGCCGGGCGGCCGTTCGAATTCAGATAAGATTGTCCGTGATCGGAGGCACTGCCCCCCGCACTCATGAAGCGGAAACAGTCTGCAGTCTCACCGTAAGGCTACTGCTCCTCGGGCCAGTATTCGGCCAGGGGGAAACAGATGCGCAAGTGGCTGACCCCCCACAAGGCAGTCGAGGCAGCCGCCGGTAGAGGTGCATTGGGGTTCATACTGGTCGGGATGCGCCACAGAGCTGACCGTCCTCGCCTGCTGTCGTGTTCGTTATCGGATTGAGCCTGTGGGTCGAGAGTAACCCAGGGCATGTGCTCCCACTCGCCATGGTTGAAGCGCACCTGCACCATCAGGCGCGACAGTGCCCGGTTCATCCAGTCGGAGTGCGGGCCTGTGATGTCGTCAGGACGGTAGCTGGGTAACAGATAGCCCGAAAATAGTGGTGCCACGCCTTCCCATGAGGGGTCTCTGGCGTCGCAGGGCCCCACTACCATCCACTGTGTCCTCTCGCGGATGTAGCTTACTTCCGGACTGTCGGCGTGCTCACGGGGCACTATCTGGAAGCCGGCTATCTGCCCCAATGGCGAGGTAGATATGTCTACCACACCGCAATGGTTTGCGCGCAACCTGCCCGGCGCTGCGTACAGACCGCCCTCAAAACGTCCAACACCGACCACTGGCCGCAATACCTGGCCGATTACCCGCGGTGGCTGGTTGGGGTACTCCAGCTCGATCAGGCCCCCAAAACGGTTCTCGAACGTGCAGTACAGGGGACGCTGTTCAGGCTCGAGACGGATGATACAGAGAACATCGCCCTCGGCGGGTACATAGTCGGCAGGAAGCGGGGCAAGGATGTTGCCTTGTTCCAGGTACACCGGCGAATTGACGTATGGTCCGTACCCGCCGAAGATGCCGGTGCCGCCGGGCATATCCGTCTGGATTGACGCACTGGAGTGGCCTGCAGCAGCACCGATCGCAGGGGACGCGGGGATGATGCTGAGTAGGATACCTTTTCCAGTCTGAGCATGGGCAGCTACCCGGATATGCAGTGCGTTTACGGCTGTGGCGGCCACCGCACTGTCCTGGGCCCAGCGGCTGGCCGTATAGCCGGCCGGGTTCACCTGGAGTGCAGGGTGAGTGACCTTCCCGATGACGCGCCATGTCTGACCGGCATCATGACTGGCCGATATGAAGCCTCCTGACCGGTTTTCCACTCGAATTCGGAGTGTTTCGTGTCTGGGCTGGTCGGCCTCGAACTGCGTCTCTTCGCTGGGGCCGCGGCGGATGTCTTCGGCCCACAGCGAGGTGGAGACAAGACACATCGCCATCAGAAGCAGGAGCGCTCGGTTCCAGGTCATGCGCCGAATTTCTCCCCGCTTCCCGAATAGTTAGTGAGTATGTTCATCACGTCAGCGCCCAGAAAATGCCCCATGCAGCCCTGGGCACAGGCTCTCTCGCCATAGCTCTGCACGCAGTCTGGGGTTACCCCATGCCCGAAGAAAACTGTCGGGATAGGATCACCGGAATGGTCACCGACTGATATGGGAGTGCAGTGATCGGCGGCCAGCATCATCACGGTAGAGCCAAAATCCAGGTTGTCCAGGAGGTAAGCGACAGCGCGATCTACCTTCTGCACGGCAGCTATTTTCTGCTCAGGGTCACGGTCATGGCCGCCCAGATCCGGAGCTTTGATGTTAGCCAGGATGAAATCGTGGTTGGCCAGTGCGGATACGACTGTCTGGGCGATGGATATTTCGTCAGTGTCGCGGCCTCCAGTTGCCCCAGGAGCGTTGATCACGTCCATACCCAGATACATAGCCAAGCCTCGTACCAGGTCAACTTCAACCACGATTGCACCGTCCAGGCCATACTTAGTGGCAAATGGTTCGAGGTGGACGGCAGTACCCACACCTCGGGGAAGAGTGATGTTGGCGGGCGGCTTACCTTCTGCAACCCGCTGGCGATTCACCTCATGAGCGTTGAGGACTTCGAAACAGCGCTGGACGAACTTGTTTACCACCTGTGCGGTGAACAGTGCCTCGGGATCGTCTTCGTGTCCGGGAAGAGGCTTGCAGTCGTAGTACTGCTCAGCGGGCTGCCCGGGCGCCGGATCGATGTGAGGGTCTACCTCTGTCACGAATTCGTTGATTCCTTCGCCCCGAAGCACCAACGCGCATCTGTGTTCGACCGATTCCTTGAAGAGGATCTGCACCCCGTCGATTTCAGGTATCTGTTCGTTGATCGCCTGGCGCAACTGGTCAGTGCCTGAATGGATGCGACCAGCTCGACGATCGAGCACAGTGCGACCGTCGGCAGGGTCTACGGTGGAGAAGTTGCAGCGGAAGGCCACGTCACCGGGATTGATGTCAAGACCGACGCCTTTGGCTTCGAAGGGGCCGCGGCCTCGATACAATTCGTACGGATTATAGCCCAGCAAGGCCATATGTGAGGTGTCAGAGCCCGCAGGGACCCCACGACTGATGGGGCTGAGCATCCCGCATGCGCCATCACGGGTCACACGGTCCAGTGCCGGAGTCGTTGCTGCTTCTATCACAGTGCGTCCATCAAGCTCTGGCACCGGACGTCCGCCCATACCATCGCCCAATAGCACTAAAATCTTGTTTTTCGAGGCCATCTTGAGTATCTCCCTGTCAGTATTGGCACCAGAGAATTGTATCTTCTGGCGAGTGGGAGGTCAAGAAAGCCCGCACGTCTCCAAGAGGTGATGAACTTGTCAATCAAGCGACCATGTTGAAGCTATAGCCCACCCCGCATACGGTCTGGATGAACCGCGGCCCACTGCTATCGGGTTCGATTTTCGAGCGTAGCCGGTTTATGTGGACGTCCAGTGTTCGGGTGCGGATGCTGTCATCATAGCCCCACACGTTCAACAGCAGCCATTCGGAGGAGACCACCCGCTCGTGATTTTGCGCCAGAGCAAGCAGCAAGTCGAACTCCTTGGGCGTAAGATGCACGGCCTGTCCTGCCACAGTCACCTCTCTGGTATCGGGCCGGATCTCCAGTGAATCAAACTGCAGCGAGGGACTATGGCGGCTGCCGGCGGAGTTTGAGTAGGTAGTACGGACAAGTGCTTTCATCCGCCAGGCAAGCTCGACAGGACGAAACGGTTTGCATACGTAATCATCGGCGCCGAGTTCGAAAGCACAGATGCGATCCACTTCTGAGGTGCGTAACGTGACGACGATTATCGGAATTGTGCTCTGCCGTCGCAACAGTCGGCACAGGTCCAGGCCATCCATGTCGGCGAGCATCAGCTCCAGTAGCACCAGAGCCGGATTGCTTTGCATCACCTCCGCAAACGCCTCATCTGCGCCAGGCGCACAGCGCACATGGTAACCGCAGCCGACCACTACCTGTTTCAGTTCGAGTTGACTCGCCGGATCGGGCTCTACGACAAGTATAGTATATGGCACGCTCTTCGCCTCCAATGCCGGACTGACTTGCAGAAGGATGACGCTTTTGCGCAGGTGCAAAGCGGCGTCACTCCCGTTGTGTCCGGGTAGAAGCGAGGCATGTTCAGTGCGGTGATGTTCCCGAGGCGGCTTTGTGGCTCCATCACCGCCCGCGTAGTCTCTGCTCACCTCTACCCACCCAGTGTTGTTGTTATCGGCGGCATGGAGGTGAAATTTAGGTTGGCGGGTAAATATGCTGTGTCATTGCATGGAACCATTTCGCACTGGCGGATTTGTGGCGGCCTGAACAGGCGGTTTGGAAGCCTGCCGGGCGTCTTGTTGCCTGTGAGTTGAGAATCGAGGGCTGTCTTAGAGTCATGACGTCAACACCGTTTAGAGTTGCCTATGTTGATCACGCCTGTGATATCGGCGGCGGTGCGCAGGAAGCGCTGCTGGATATCTTGCGATATGCTGACCGGCGAATTGTCCAGCCGGTGCTACTGCATGCTGAAGGCGCACAGTGGCTGCGAGATGTGGACCTGAACACGCTGGAGACGCGTGTCGTCTTCCCGGCTGCAGAGGCGTTTCCCGGTCAGAGTAGAGATGACCTGGGGAGCCTGTGGAGGAGGGCATCGGGAGCTGCTCAGAGCCTGCAACCCGTGAGGCGTATCCGTCGTGCGCTGGCAGAATGCAGGGTAGATATCGTACACACCAACACACTCAAATGCCACATCCTTGGCGGTCTGGCGGCACGGCTGGCCGGCAAACCGCTGATCTGGGATGTCCGCGATATCCTGGAAGCCGGGGCTGCGCGGTCGGTGCTGCTCGCAGTCGCTAAAAGAACGCGCCCTCATGTAGTGGCCATGTCCTCAGCGGTGGCCGACTCACTGGCATCGGCGCGTTGCGAGACTACTGTGGTGCTGGGGGCACGCCCGCTGGACAAGTACTCGCCGGACGCTCCCGACGATCAGTTGAGAGCAGCAATCGGCATCGAGCCGACGGACAAAGTGCTGTCTGTTATCGCCCGCCTGACGCCATGGAAAGGCCACACAACACTGCTTGAAGCGTTCGCATCAGTGTTGCCACAGGAGCCTGCGGCACGACTGCTTGTCATCGGTGACACGGGCTTTTGGGAGAGCGACTATCGCGACACACTGGAGCGGTTGGCCGAGCAGTTGGGGTGTGCTGACGCTGTACGCTGGCTGGGCTTTCGGGAGGACATAACCGAACTGCTCGCTCTGACCGATGTGGTGGTGCTGCCTTCACACAACGAACCTTTCGGCCTGGTGCTTATCGAGGCTATGGCGGCAAATAAGCCGGTGATTGCGACCAACACCGCAGGGCCGCTGGAGATCGTCGCTTCCGGTGCTACCGGACTGCTGGTGGAGCACGGAGACGCCAGGCAGTTGGCTGATGCGATGCTGGAGCTGCTCGGCGACCCCGATAGGGCGCGAACTATGGGGCAAGCGGGGCGCAAACGCGCAGAGAAGCTGTTCGATATCAGCCGCCTGATGCAGCAGCTCTATGGCGTCTACGAAACGGTCACCTCATAAGTTGCAGGCAAAACTTGCCTGTCTGACAGCCGGAGGCAGCCGCGATCTGCAGGCGCACCCACCGTGTCGCCCTGATACCACACACTCTCCGCCCTACATGCTCTCTGGTGCATCAACGCCGAGAATGCCTAGGCAGTTGTGCCTAGGCAGTTGGCGAGCACCTGCCGGGTAGCCCTGACTAGCTCCATGCGCGCGGTGGATGTGGCCTGGTGCTTATCGAGGCTATGGCGGCAAATAAGCCGGTGATTGCGACCAACACCGCAGGGCCGCTGGAGATCGTCGCTTCCGGTGCTACCGGACTGCTGGTGGAGCACGGAGACGCCAGGCAGTTGGCTGATGCGATGCTGGAGCTGCTCGGCGACCCCGATAGGGCGCGAACTATGGGGCAAGCGGGGCGCAAACGCGCAGAGAAGCTGTTCGATATCAGCCGCCTGATGCAGCAGCTCTATGGCGTCTACGAAACGGTCACCTCATAAGTTGCAGGCAAAACTTGCCTGTCTGACAGCCGGAGGCAGCCGCGATCTGCAGGCGCACCCACCGTGTCGCCCTGATACCACACGCTCTCCGCTCTACATGCTCTCTGGTGCATCAACGCCGAGAATGCCTAGACAGTTGGCGAGCACCTGCCGGGTAGCCCTGACTAGCTCCATGCGTGCAGTGGATGTGGCCTGGTCGCTGTCATCGAGCACCTGACAGTTGGTGTAGAACTGGTGGAATAGCTGGGTGAGTTCGCGTAGATAGGTGGTCAGTTGATGTGGCGCACGAGTCTGTGCGGCGCTCTCTACCTCATGCGGATAGTCGGCAAGCTTGCTCATCAGTGCCATCTCTGAGGAGTGCACCAGCA
>LSQX01360553.1_pt1 | contig 24535 bp, 18 predicted proteins | sample 654561 | NCBI WGS metagenome assembly LSQX01 (sample SAMN04489861, study PRJNA283612) | anaerobic digester metagenome | isolation source: 4 biogas reactors fed with cattle manure at either 37C or 55C with and... | place: Denmark: Kongens Lyngby | collected 2014
AGAACTATTTTATTGATTTATAATTGGACTATCAGTATAATGAAATATATTGCATTGATAATTAATAGGAAAATATAATTCTTAATACTATATAGATTTTGTATGAAATAAATGATGGAGGACTTAATGGATAATAAGAATGACAAACAGAATAAGAATAACATGCCGAATAGAACTGCGATTATCATAACCTTGCTTTCGGCAATATTTATCTGGTATATGTTTTCTGCGATAACGAATCAATTAAAAGAAAGTACTAATATTGAACAAAGCTACGATGAGTTTATGACTATGTTGGATGAGGATAAGCTTAAGGAGGTTATTATTGACGGTGACAGAATCAACTTTATCCCAATAGTTCAGCCTTACAACTATGACATATCCTATTATACCGGTAACCTATATGATGAGGAGCTTAGCAAACAGCTGCAAGAGGCTCATGACAGAAATGGACTAAATTACAGCAGGAAGGTTGTGGATAATCGAAGCTCCATCCTAGACAGTATATTATCGATGCTTCTTCCTTTCATATTGATATATGTAGTCATGTGGTTCTTATTTAAAGCTATATCTAAGAATAGCGGCGGTGTTATGGGCGTCGGTAAAAGCAATGCCAAGGTTTATGTTGAAAAATCAACCGGAGTCACATTTAAGGATGTAGCCGGTCAGGAGGAAGCAAAGGAATCTCTTACAGAGATTGTAGATTTCCTTCATAATCCCGCAAAATATACCCGTATTGGTGCCAAGCTTCCCAAGGGTGCATTACTTGTAGGTCCTCCTGGAACTGGTAAGACACTACTTGCGAAGGCTATCGCCGGTGAAGCAAAGGTACCCTTCTTTTCATTAACCGGATCTGACTTTGTAGAAATGTTCGTAGGTGTAGGTGCATCAAGAGTAAGAGATTTATTTAAGCAGGCACAGCAGACTGCTCCATGTATTATATTTATTGACGAGATAGATGCTATAGGAAAAAGCAGAGACAGTCACTATGGAGGCGGCAATGATGAAAGAGAGCAGACCTTAAATCAGCTTCTTTCCAATATGGATGGCTTTGACTCCTCAAAGGGCTTGGTGGTACTTGGTGCAACCAACCGTCCTGAGGTTCTAGATAAAGCCCTTCTTCGTCCCGGTAGATTTGACCGCCGTATTATCGTAGATAAGCCGGACCTCAAGGGAAGGGTAGATGTATTAAGGGTTCATGCCAAGAATGTTCTTATGCATGATTCCGTTGATTTAGAGGCTATTGGAAGGGCTACTAGCGGGGCTGTTGGCTCGGATTTGGCAAATATGATTAATGAAGCAGCTATACTTGCTGTTAAGCAGGGACGTACGGTTGTAACACAGGAGGATTTATTTGAATCCGTTGAGGTGGTTATAGCTGGTAAGGAAAAGAAAGATAGGATTTTAAATAAAGAAGAGAAAAGAATTGTCGCTTATCATGAGGTAGGTCATGCGTTAGTAACAGCATTAGAAAAGCATGCTGAACCCGTACAGAAGATAACCATCGTTCCAAGAACAATGGGGTCCTTAGGATATGTTATGCAGGTTCCTGAGGAAGAAAAATACCTTATGAGTAAGGATGAAATCATGACCCGCATTACCACCCTCTATGGTGGCAGGGCTGCTGAGGAGCTGGTATTTGGATCCATCACCACAGGAGCCTCCAATGACATCGAAAAGGCTACCAGCTTAGCAAGATCCATGGTTACCCAGTACGGTATGTCTGAAAAGTTCGGACTTATGGGACTTGAATCTATAGAAAGCAAATATCTTGACGGAAGACCGGTTCAAAACTGCTCTAATGAAACAGCAGGAGAGATAGATAAGGAAGTAATGAGAATCTTGAAGGAATGCTATGATAGAGCACTTGAACTACTTTCAGGAAACCGAGAGGTATTGGATGCAATAGCTGAATTTCTTATCACCAAGGAAACCATCACCGGTGAAGAGTTCATGGGAATATATAAAGAGATAAAGGGTGAGGACATAACCGAGACGCATACTGAGGATGAGCTTGATGAAAGCCAGGAGAAGGAAGTAGTACAGGACATAGCTGATGAAGGCCAGGAGAAGGTAGTAGTACAGGGCACAGATGTAGAATCGCCTGGTGTAAATATTGAAGTGTAATTGCATAAGTGAGAAATAATGAGATAGGTCTACCAGAATTTTGTAAGTATGGTAGACCTTTTTATACTGCTAATATATAAATTAAAATGTGTAAAATCATATAAAAATTTTCCACGAGCCTACAAAAGATACTATAAGCGATTAAGGGGGATGAGGAATAATATATTCTATATCTCCTTGGTAGTTTATTTTATGTTAACTTATTAGATTATGTTGCATTTACTTATCATCTTATATAAAATAAAGACATGCCAAGATGAAAGGCATGCTAAGATGAAAGGCATGATAGATTATGTTTAATATAGAAGAAGAATTAAAGTTGCTGCCGGATAAACCGGGAGTATATATTATGAGAGATAAATCAGACACCATTATCTATGTGGGAAAGGCTGTCATTCTTAAGAACAGGGTAAAGCAGTATTTTCAAAACAGCCGTAATCACACCACGAAGATAAGGCAAATGGTGGAGAGTATAGACCATTTTGAATATATAGTTACCGATTCGGAAGTGGAGGCCTTGGTGCTGGAGTGTAACCTGATTAAGGAGCACAGGCCTAAGTACAATACCATGCTTAAGGATGATAAGACCTATCCTTATATTCGTGTTACTGTAAATGAAGCCTATCCAAGAGTCTTATTCTCTAGGGAGATGAAAAGAGATAAGTCCAAATACTTTGGTCCCTACACCAGCACAACGGCTGTTAAGGACATTCTGGATCTTCTAAGGAAGCTATATAAAATCAGAACCTGTAACAGAAATCTTCCCAAGGATATCGGGAAGGAAAGACCTTGCCTCTATTATTATATGGGACAATGTGATGCTCCATGTCAGGGCTTTATCTCACAGGAGGACTATGGCAAGAATATCGACCATGCTACCCAATTTCTAAGCGGAAATTATGCTCCTGTTGTAAAGATGCTTGAAGAGAGAATGAAGCAAGCCTCAGATGAGATGGAGTATGAGAAGGCGGCCACTAATAGGGACCTACTTGGAAGCGTTAAGCAGATTATGAATAAGCAGAAGATTACTCATACCGACCAGGCTGACAGAGATATCATAGCCTTTGCCAGAAATAAGGATGAAGCAGTGGTGCAGACCTTCTTTATTAGAGGAGGAAAGCTTATTGGAAGGGATCATTTTTATCTGACAGGTGTAGAGGATGAATCAGATAGCAAGGTAATTGGCAGCTTTATTAAGCAGTTCTATGCAGGAACTCCTTATATACCAAGGGAAATATTCCTGGAGGCAGAGCCTGAGGATGAGGAAATTCTTAGCCAGTGGCTATCTAATAAAAGAGGTCAGAAGGTTTACCTTCATGTACCCAAAAAGGGTAATAAAGAAAAGCTTGTGGAGCTTGCTAAGAAAAATGCTCTCCTTATACTTAATAAGGATGCCGAAAAGCTAAAAAGAGAAGAAGCAAGAACTACCGGAGCCCTTAAGGAGTTAGCTGATTATCTGGATTTACCGCTAATATCTAGGATAGAATCTTTTGATATATCAAACACTTCAGGCCTTGAAACTGTAGGGTCCATGGTGGTATTTGAGCAGGGAAAGGCTAAGAAATCCGATTATAGAAAGTTTAAGATAAGAACTATTGTTGGACCCGATGATTACGGGGCTATGCATGAGATGCTGATGCGAAGATTTACCCATGGAATCCGTGAGCTGGAGGAATTAAAAGAAAAGAAGCTTGATGAAGCTCTTGGGAGCTTTACTAGATATCCCGACCTAATATTTATGGATGGCGGAAAGGGACAGGTTAATGTCGCCCTAGAGGTATTGGAGGAGCTTAAGCTTGATATTGCAGTATGTGGCATGGTTAAGGATGAAAATCACCGTACAAGAGGTCTCTATTACCGGAATAAAGAACTTCCAATTGACAAAAGCAGTGAGCTCTTTAAGCTTATAACAAGAATTCAGGATGAGACTCATCGCTTTGCCATAGAATATCACAGAAGCCTACGTAAGAAAAAGCAGGTGCGTTCCATATTAGATGATATCAAAGGAATAGGTCCATCCAGAAGAAGGGCATTAATGAAGCATTTTCAATCCCTAGAGGCAATTAAGGAAGCGGATATCGATGAGATACTTAAGGCTCCCTCTATGAATAAAGCCTCTGCGACAGAGGTATATAATTTCTTTCACAAGCCTAAAGCTGATTAGGATTTACTTTAAAGTATTAGATGTGTTAGAATGTGTGTGCAGATTAATTTGATTAAAGAATGAAAATAGAATCTCATGTTTTATTAGATAGTAAGTATTAGATTTAAATGAAAGTGAGGATGAAGCGGTGTATACAGTTGATTTGGTACAGCTAATAGAAAAGATGAATTTGGAAAATTGCACGCCAGACATTGATATTAAGAGAATTAAGATATCACAGCCTGATGTAAACAGGCCTGCTCTACAACTGGCGGGTTTTTTTGATCACTTTGATTCAGAGCGTGTACAGGTTATAGGTTATGTGGAGCATGCCTATATGTCAAATCTAGGTATGGAGAGACGTCTTGAAATTATGAGTAAGCTAATGGATTATAAGGTACCCTGTATTGTCTTTTGTAGGGATCTTGAGGTTAGTGATACTCTTATTAGTATTGCAACCGAAAAAGAAGTTCCGATTTTGAAATCCTCTAAGACCACATCCTCATTTATGGCTGAAGTAATAAGGTGGATGAACGTGGAGCTAGCACCAAGAATATCAATTCATGGTGTATTAGTAGATGTATATGGTGAAGGAATACTGATTACCGGCGAAAGCGGAATAGGAAAAAGTGAGGCTGCTCTTGAGCTGATTAAGAGAGGGCACCGCCTTGTAGCCGATGATGTGGTGGAAATCAAGAAGGTTAGTGATGAAACGCTTATAGGAACATCGCCTGATATCACCAGACACTTTATCGAGCTTCGCGGTATCGGAATTATAGATGTAAAGACTCTGTTCGGTGTTGAAAGTGTTAAGAATACACAGGCCATTGATCTGGTAATCAAGCTTGAGGAATGGAGTAGGGATAAGGACTATGACCGATTCGGTCTAGATGAACAATACATTGAATATCTGGGAAATCAAGTAGTATGTCATTCAATACCTATTCGTCCCGGCAGAAATTTGGCAATTATCTGTGAATCTGCCGCTGTAAACCATAGGCAAAAGAAGATGGGATATAATGCTGCTCAGGAATTATATAAAAGAGTTACCAACAAGATACGAAGGAATACAGAGGAGTAGTGGAGGAAGTTATGGATAAGTATTGTTTTGGTGTAGACATCGGTGGTACAGGCATAAAGATTGGTTTATTTGATAGAGAAGGGAATATGCTTGATAAACGTGTCTTTGCCACTAGAAGAACCGAAAACGGTAAAGATGTCTTAAAGGATGCTGCAGATTTCATAGAGAAAATCAGGAAAGAAAAGGGTCTGGATAGAGAACAGATACTTGGCGTCGGAGTAGGTTTACCGGGTCCTGTTAATGATAGGGGATATGTATCAGAGATGGCTAACCTTGGTCTTGGTGGCTTTAATATAGAAGAGGAGATGTCTTCTATGACCGGACTTAAGGTTAAAGCAGGTAATGATGCCAATGTTGCTGCCCTCGGTGAACAGTGGAAGGGAAAGGGCAAGGGTTTTGATAATATGGTTTTGGTAACCTTGGGAACGGGAGTTGGCGGAGGTGTTATTCATAAGGGTAGAATTGTTGCAGGAAGTGTCGGGGCCGGTGGAGAAATCGGGCATATTCTTGTAAACTATGATGAAAAAGAGGCTTGTGGCTGTGGAAAGTATGGCTGTCTTGAGCAATATGCTTCTGCTACGGGTATTGCAAGATTGGCAAGACAAGCATTAGAAAAAAATTCTAAAGATTCTTTACTGGCAGATAAAGAGGATATAAATGCTAAGCTGGTATTTGACTATGCTAAGCAGGGTGATGAGCTTGCCCTAGAGATAGTCGATGAGGCCTGTAGATATCTAGGTATAGCCCTTGCAGGGGTTGCACAGGTGATGGATCCTCAGGCATTTGTCATAGGCGGCGGGGTCTCTAAGGCTGGTGATATATTGATATCACATATTAAGAAGCACTACATACCAAATGTAATGAATGCACTTAAGGATAAGGAGTTTTTAATAGCCTCCCTTGGTAATGATGCAGGGATTTATGGATGTGCTAGGTTGATATTGAATTAAATTAGCAGATTAGGAACTCAAAAACCTACGGTTTTTTCGTTCACAAAAAGGTTCAGCTTGCTGAACCGATGCACATATCCATGATAATTACCATATTTTATTGTGACATATAAAGAATGTCACATAAAACATGATAATTTCATGGACTAATCTGCTTATGCGTGAATAATGACATAAGCTAGCAGACAGTTGAATAGGTTTTAGAAGTATAGTATTATAGCATATGGAGGTAGCCTTTGAAGGACTTGGATTTATTTTTGAAGGAATTGAAAAATATATTAGCAGATGAACAGATTAGACAAAAGGAATCTATGTCAAAGCATACATCCCTTCAAATCGGTGGAGCGGCTGATTACATGGTATTGCCATCTACCATAGATGAGATAAAGCAAGTGGTTTTATTGTGCAAGAGCCACAATATGCCTTTTTATATAATGGGAAATGGAAGTAACCTTTTGGTATCAGACCTTGGCTATCAGGGCTTAATCATTAAGCTGTCAGGAGGGTTTTCTGACATTGAAGTTACTGAGGATTATATCGTACGTGCCCAGGCCGGGGTGCTTATGTCAAAGCTATCTAATGTGATTGCTAGGCATGAATTAACTGGGTTTGAATTCGGGGCCGGTATCCCCGGAACACTAGGGGGAGCGGTAACAATGAATGCCGGAGCTTATGGTGGAGAAATCAAGCAAGTTTTGCTTACTGCTACGGTTATAGATAGGGATGGTGAAATCTATACCTTAGATAATGAAGCTCTACAGCTTGGATACAGAAGCAGTATTCTACAGAAGAAGGATTTATGCCTACTGGAAGCCACCATGAAGTTTTCTAAGGGTAATAAGCAAGAGATTTTAGATAAAATACATGAACTAAATTCTCTAAGGCAAGAAAAGCAGCCCCTTGATAAGCATAGTGCGGGAAGCACCTTCAAGCGTCCTGAGGGGTATTTTGCTGGTAAGCTTATCAGCGATGCGGGCTTAAAGGGGTATCAGGTAGGAGGCGCTGCAGTTTCTGATAAGCATTGTGGTTTTTTAATAAATAAGGAAAACGCCACAGCCAAGGATTTTATGACCTTGATAAAGGAGGTTATCCGAATAGTAGATGAAAAATTCGGAGTTATACTTGAGCCTGAGGTGAAATTTCTAGGAACCTTTGATATTGACTAAAGAAAGGCCGGGTTATAAATGAGATTTGTTATTGTTACCGGTATGTCGGGAGCGGGAAAAAGCTCCGTTCTTAAGATGCTGGAGGATGCAGGCTTTTTCTGTGTGGACAACCTGCCCATAAAGCTAGTTAAAAAGTTCGTAAAACTTATTATGCAAGGAAATAATGATAAGGTGGCATTGGGTCTTGATATAAGGAGTGGACAATCCTTAGATGAGCTTGATGCGGTCCTAAAGGACATGAAGAACATAGGATTTTGCTATGAAATTTTATTCCTAGATTGCTCACCTGAGGTCTTAGTAAAACGCTATAAGGAGACAAGAAGGATTCATCCTCTTTCCCAATCGGGAAGGGTGGATAAGGGTATTGAGCTGGAGAGGGAGAAGCTTGACTTTCTTCGCAAGAAGGCAGATATAATTATAGATACAAGTCATTTACTTATTCGTGAGCTAAAGACTCAGATTGATACGATTTATGTAGAGGATGAGGATTTTAAGAACTTTATGGTAATGATTCTATCCTTTGGCTTTAAATATGGAATACCTGCTGATTCTGACCTAGTATTTGATGTTCGGTTTTTACGAAATCCATTTTATATATCTGAGCTAAAGGACAAGACAGGAATGGATGAGACGGTAAGTAAGTTCGTTATGGATTCCGATGCAGCTATGCAATTTCTTAATAAATTAGAGGACATGCTTAAATTCCTAATTCCTCATTATATTTCAGAGGGAAAGAACCAACTTGTGATAGGTATTGGCTGCACAGGAGGGAAACACAGATCTGTTACCCTCACAAATGAGCTTGCGCAAAGACTCGCAGGCTTAGGCTATGGAATCAAGACCGAGCATAGAGATATAGAAAAGGATTAGAATATATTGAAGGTGCTGATGTGAAATGTCATTTTCAAAGAATGTTAAGGAAGAGCTTTCCTTACAAATTAATGATGCCAGGCATTGCAGGATTGCTGAGCTGGCAGCGGTATTAACTTATGGTGGACAAGTAATATCGAATCAGTCTCATAAATACTTAAGGCTTCAAACAGAAAATCCGCTAGTTGCAAGAAAGTACTTTACATTAATTAAAAAAACATTTAATATAAGTATTGATATTTCGATTAGAAACAATCAAAGTATTAAAGACAATAAAACATATATACTAATAATTAAGAATCAGGATATAGCAAGAAACATACTGAAGGCTACAAAGCAAAGCGACTACGATATTGAGGATGGAAGAATTGGTAATCCTGCTCAAATGGTATTACAGAACACCTGCTGCAAGAGAGCATTTATTCGCGGTGCATTTCTAATGTGCGGATCAATGAGCAATCCAAAAAAGGCGTATCATTTGGAGTTTGTTACTGATGATCCCTTAAAGGCTGAGAGACTTCAAGAACTTATATGTACATTTTCAATAGATGCAAAGATTATTCTGAGAAAGAAATATTATGTAGTCTATATAAAAGAAGGTTCAGGAATAGTAGATTTGCTTAATGTCATGGAAGCCCATGTTTCGCTTATGGATCTTGAGAATGTACGTATACTTAAAGAAATGCGTAACCAAGTAAATAGGCAGGTCAATTGTGAGGCGGCTAATATCAACAAGACAGTTGAAGCAGCATCAAAACAGATTGATGATATCATATATATAAGAGATTACGTTGGCTTCAGTAATCTAAATGAAGGCCTTCGTGATATTGCAAGACTTAGAGTAGAGCATCCTGAGGCATCACTTAAAGAGCTGGGAACAATGTTGTTACCGCCTATCGGTAAATCCGGTGTTAATCATAGATTACGAAAATTAAGTATGATTGCAGAATATTATCGGGAGCATAAGGAGGAAAGCATAAATGATAAGAAAAGAAATAGTAATTAACATTCCTAATGGCTTAGAAGCCAGACCGGTTGCATTGCTTGTTCAAGTGGCAAGTCAATACGAGTGTAGCATCTATGTGGAAAGCGAAGAGAAAAAAGTTAATGCTAAAAGCATCATGGGGATGATGAGCTTAGGTCTAGCGTCAGGGGAGAAGGTTTTTGTAACTGCAGAAGGTATGGACGAAGAAGAGGCAATAAATAATATCGAGAAGTATCTAAGCAGTAAATAATAAGAGAACTTGGAAGCCGCCACAAAGAGATCATAAACCGGATATCTTTATGGCGCTTCTTTCATTTGCGCGAAGCAAATCTGAGCAAAGTGAACAAAAAATCTGTTCACTTATTCAAGCTTGCTTGCATATATGCGAACGCGCACAAGCGGATAATGCCTGCAAGCAGGCATATGAGAAGCTCGCATAGCGTGCTTCTTCCGGTTGAGGCTAAATAACTAGAATAATTAATTATTATGTAATTAAATTGCCTTATTTATGTGATATGCTTTGTTTATTGTAATAATCGGATAAGTTTCTATAGATTTGCAATAATATAGCTAAGAGAGGTGCTTTATGGCGGATAGAAATAGGTCAAGAAGAAGAAAAAAGAAATCAGCTAAAAGGCTTGGTGTAATTCTTTTGTTGGAATTGTTACTGCTTATTACAATAGCAGGTTCATATTATATTGTTTCTAAGAATAAGAAGAATGATGATAATCCAGGAAAAGTAGTTGACAATACTAAGGATAATAAAGATAAGACAGACAAAAAGGATAAAGATAATAAGGCAGAAGAAAAGCTGACACCAGAGGAGCTGGAGGCTCTTAAAGAGCAGGAAAGGCTTCTACAAGAGATTGCCGAAAGAGAAGACTTAATTGAGCAAGCAAATAAGTTTAAATTAAGCTATGACTATGATAGTGCAATCGATATGATTAAAACCTATAAAGGGAAGGAAGGCGGTTATGAGCTATATCCCGCTCTTTTGTCAGCCATAAATACCTTAGAGGCAGAAAAAGCCTCATTAGTATTGTATGGAGGCTCATATACCTCTGTTACTCAGTTTAATCATATTTTCTTTCATTCACTAGTAGCCGATAACAGCAAGGCCTTTGACGGTGATTATGAATCAAAGGGTTATAATATGTATATGACTACTGCATATGAATTTGAGAAAATGATGCAAAGCATGTATGAGGACGGATATGTACTTGTTAGTGTCCATGACCTTGCTAAGCAGATCATCGATGAGAACGGCAAAACAAAATTTGTCGCTGGTGAGATATATCTTCCACCGGGTAAAAAACCCTTCGTATTATCTCAGGACGATGTAAACTATTATGATTATATGGACGGGGACGGCTTTGCTTCCAGGATAGTTATTGGTGAGGATGGCAAGCCTACCTGTGAGATGATTTTAGAGGATGGGAGTGTAGTGCAGGGTCCTTATGATATTGTACCCATACTTGATGCCTTTGTTGAAGAGCATCCTGATTTCTCTTATAAGGGTGCTAAAGGTATTTTAGCCCTTACTGGATATGAGGGTTCTCTCGGATACAGAACAGATGATCCCACATCACCCACCTATGAACAGGACAAGGAGACAGTCAAAGAGGTGGCTAGAGTACTTAAGGAGACCGGATGGGAGTTTGCATCCCATAGCTATAACCATAGAAATATGCAGGAGAAATCATTTGAATTTATAAAGAATGATACTAATCGCTGGCTTGATGAGGTGGGATCTTTAGTAGGTGAAACCGATATATTTATTTTCCCTTATGGTGTCGATATTGAAACAACCATGGGAAGTTATAGCGGTGATAAATATAAATTCCTTAAAGAAGCTGGCTTTAATTATTTTCATGGCGTGGATTCAAAGCCATGGATGCATCTAAAGGATGATTATGTAAGAATGACAAGACGGCCTCTGGATGGTCAAGCTATGCTTGAATTTCCAGAACGTTTGCAGGATTTATTTAACTTAGAAGAAATCATTGATCCCGAGAGGCCCTCAAAAGACTGGTAAGTAGGAGCATGCTTATTTAGTTCTACAAGGAGGAAAAGCAATGAGTTTTACCCATTTACATCTTCATACGGAATACAGCCTTCTTGATGGTTCAGGTAAAATAAGAGAGCTAATTCTTCGTGCCAAGGAGCTTGGCATGGATAGCCTTGCTATAACCGACCATGGAGTTATGTATGGTGTTATTGATTTCTATAAGGCCTGCATATCTGAAGATATAAAGCCGATTATTGGCTGTGAGGTATATGTTGCGCCAAATTCCAGGTTTGATAGAGAACCGGGTGCTACAGAAGAGCGTTATTATCATCTGGTTCTACTGGCTGAGAATAATATAGGTTATCAAAACCTCATGAAGATAGTGTCTAAAGGATTTCTTGAAGGCTTCTACTATAAGCCAAGAATTGATAAGGAAGTCTTACAGATGCATAGTGAGGGAATAATTGCTCTGTCTGCATGCCTTGGTGGTGAAGTAGCAGGAAATATCAGAAGAGGCTTTTATGAGGAGGCTAAAAAGGCAGCCCTAGGTTACCAAGAGATATTCGGTAAGGGTAACTTCTTTTTGGAGCTTCAGGATCACGGAATCCCTGAACAAAATACAGTTAATCAGGGATTAATTCGGATGTCAAATGAAACTGGGATACAGCTTGTAGCTACCAATGATGTCCACTATACATATGAGGAGGATGCAGAATCACACGATATACTTCTTTGCATCCAGACTCAAAAGAAGGTATCAGATGAAAACCGTATGCGATATGACGGCGGGCAGTATTATCTCAAATCACCTGAGGAGATGCTAGAGATTTTTCCCTATGCTAAGGAAGCGGTGGAAAATTCATATGAAATCTCAAAACGCTGTAATGTATTGATTACATTTGGTGAATATAAATTACCAGTCTATCCTGTACCAGATCCATATAGCTCATTCGACTACCTTAGTCTTCTTTGTAGAGAGGGAATGAAGGATAGATATGGTGAAGTAAGTAAAGAGCTTTGGGATAGAATGGACTATGAATTAAAGACCATAAATGATATGGGTTTTTCGGATTATTTCCTAATCGTATGGGATTTCATAAAATATGCCAGAGATAATGGCATAATGGTTGGCCCTGGAAGAGGAAGTGCCGCTGGCTCTATAGTATCCTATTCACTAAGAATAACGGATATAGACCCCATAAAATACAATTTGCTGTTTGAAAGATTCTTAAATCCCGAAAGATTGACCATGCCTGATATCGATATAGATTTTTGTTTCGAAAGAAGGCAGGAGGTTATAGATTATGTTACGGAGAAATACGGTAAGAATAAGGTGGTACAGATAATTACCTTTGGTACCATGGCTGCTCGGGCTGTAATAAGAGATGTGGGAAGGGCACTGGATATGCCGTATTCTCAAGTAGATACCGTAGCCAAGATGATTCCTACCGAGATAGGGATTACTATTGAAAAGGCCTTAAAGGTTAATCCAGAGTTAAGTAAAATATATGAGGGCGATGATGAGGTTAAAAGGCTAATCGATATGTCAAAAAGACTTGAAGGTCTTCCCAGACATTCATCCATGCATGCCGCCGGTGTGGTAATCGGTAAGGAAAGTATAGTCGAATATGTTCCTTTATCCCGTTCCTCTGATGATTCAATTACGACTCAGTTTACCATGGTAACCTTGGAAGAGCTGGGTCTGTTAAAGATGGACTTTTTAGGGCTTAGAACGCTTACTGTAATACAAAATGCCGTAGCCCTTATTAATAGAGACAAAGATGCAGAAAATATACTGGATATAGATGCTATAGATTATAATGACGATAAGGTATATGACTTAATTGGTTCGGCTAAAACCGAAGGTATCTTCCAGCTGGAAAGCAGCGGTATGAAGAGCTTTATGAAGGAATTAAAGCCTAAGAGCTTAGAGGATGTCATAGCAGGTATTGCTCTTTATAGACCTGGACCCATGGACTTTATTCCAAAATATATTAAGGGAAAGAATGAAGCAGGAAAGGTAACCTATGAATGTCCTCAGCTTGAGCATATTCTAGCACCTACATATGGCTGTATTGTATACCAGGAGCAGGTTATGCAGATAGTAAGAGACCTTGCAGGATATAGCTATGGCCGGAGCGATTTGGTTAGAAGAGCCATGTCCAAGAAGAAAGAGGATGTAATGATAAAGGAAAGGAAGACCTTTATCTATGGAAACGAAGAGGAAGGAATCCCTGGATGTGTTAAGAATGGTATTCACGAAAAAATCGCAAATCATATCTTTGATGAGATGCTGGATTTTGCTAAGTATGCCTTTAATAAATCTCATGCCGCAGCTTATGCAGTTATTTCCTATCAGACTGCTTATCTAAAATATTACTATCCGGTAGAATTTATGGCGGCCTTAATGACATCGGTAATCGACAATCCCGGCAAGGTATCACAGTATATCTATAATTGCCGTCAGATGGATATAACAATCCTGCCCCCGGATATCAACGAGGGTCATGCGGTCTTTACGGTATATGACGGCTCAATACGATATGCCTTATCAGCAATTAAGGGAATAGGCAGGCCTGTAATAGAAGCACTTGTGTCAGAAAGAGAAGCTAACGGTCCATATACAAGCCTAAGAGATTTTGCTAATCGCCTGTCAGGGAAAGAGGTCAACAAAAGAACTATAGAGAGCTTTATTAAAGCCGGAGTATTCTCTAATCTTCATGACAACAGACGCCAATTAATGATGAGCTATATACAGATACTGGACCGTATAGCAGAAGAAAGGAAAACGAGCTTAACGGGTCAGATGAATCTGTTTGACTTTGCAGGTGAGGATGACAGAAAGGAATATGAGCTTAATCTTCCAGATGTGGCGGAATATAGTAAGGAAGAGATTCTTGCCTTTGAAAAAGAGGTTCTTGGAATATATGTAAGCGGACATCCGCTTGATGACTATCTGGATACTATTAATAAGAATGTAACAGGCTTTTCATATGATTTTATTGTTGATGAAGAGACAGATAAACCTAAGGTGGAGGATGGAAGCCTTCATACCATAGGCGGTATGATTACATCAAAAACCGTTAAGACAACCCGAACAAATAGCTTAATGGCATTTATTATGCTTGAGGATATGTTCGGAACTATAGAGGTTATAGTATTTCCTAAGGATTTTGAAAAATATAAGCATATGCTTGAGCAGGATAATAAGGTATTCATCCGTGGCAGAACAACCATAGAAGAGGATAAGGATGCTAAGCTTATTTGTCAGGAAATCATACCCTTTGAAGCTCTACCAAAGGAACTGTGGATTAGATTTGAGGATCTTGCACAGTTTCAAGGTGCTGAGCAGAAATTATATAGCTTACTTGAAGGATATGACGGAAATGATTCGGTCATTATATATTGTAAGAATGAAAAAATCATGAAACGGCTACCAAAAAGTCGGGATGTAAATGCAGGTAAGGAGCTTCTATCAAAGCTTAGACAGGTTTATTCAGAAGATAATATAGGAATTGTCGAAAAGTGTCTTGCATCAGCAACAAAAATGAATTAGAATACTACTTAGTTTAAAAACGTGGAGGTTATAGATCAATGGAAAGCAAAGTTAAAACAATCGGTGTACTAACAAGCGGCGGAGATGCACCCGGTATGAACGCCGCTATACGTGCCGTTGTAAGAACGGCTCTCTTAGCCGGAGTCAAAGTTAAAGGAATCCGTCGAGGGTATATGGGTTTATTAGAAGAAGATATATTTGATATGAAATCAAAAAGTGTATCCGACATTATACAGCGTGGAGGAACCATTTTATATACAGCTCGTTGCCCTGAGTTTGTAATACCGGAGAATCAGGACAAAGCCGCAGAGATATGTAAAAAGCACGGAATCGACGGACTTGTAGTAATCGGTGGAGACGGATCTTTTCGTGGAGCCGCAGCTATAGCAAAGAGGGGCATCAATACGGTAGGTATTCCGGGAACAATTGACCTTGATATTAGCTGTACCGATTATTCTATTGGCTTCGATACTGCTGTAAATACCGCGGTTGAGACAATAGATAAAGTAAGAGACACATCTACTTCTCATGAAAGATGCTCTATCATCGAGGTTATGGGAAGGCATGCAGGACATATAGCCCTATGGTGTGGTATTGCTAATGGTGCTGAGGAGATTCTTATAGCCGAGCGTTATGATTATGATGAAGTAAAGATTATAAAGAAAATAAACCGTAGAAGAGAAACCGGTAAAAAGCATTATATTATTATCAATGCTGAAGGTGTAGGCGAATCCGAAAACATGGCAAAAAGAATTGAAGCCACCACTGGAATGGAGACCAGAGCAACTATAATTGGTCATGCCCAGAGAGGTGGTACCCCTACAGCAAGAGATCGTGTTTATGCATCTGTTATGGGTGCCAAAGCGGTGGATCTACTTCTTGCAGGGGCCAATAATCGTGTTGTAGCCTATAAAGACAGTGAATTTGTAGATTTTGATATTGAAGAAGCCTTATCTATGACTAAGGACATAGACCAATATATGTATGAGCTTTCAATGAGACTTTCACAATAATCTTTTGAAGGCTTAGTAGACAGGAGAAGATTTAATGAATAAGAAGACGAAGAAATTCTTGTCTTATTATAGACCATACATAGGTCTATTTACAGCAGACATGTTCTTTGCCTTATTGGCATCCGCAATTTCCCTTGTATACCCGATGATTGTTAGGTATATCACCAATGATATCTTAATTAACTATGATATTTCTGAAGCTACACCTATTATCATAAAGCTACTTTTTGCTATGCTGGGATTAGCAGCCATAGAGTATATAAGTACTTTTTTCACTTCGTATAAGGGACATATGATGGGAGCAAAGATGGAATACGATATGCGTAATGATATCTTTATGCACTATCAGAAGTTGTCCTTTAATTTTTACGACAACCAAAAGACTGGTCAGCTTATGACCAGGATAACAAATGACTTATTTGATGTAACTGAGTTATGCCACCATGGTCCCGAGGATATTATCATATCCTTAATAAAGTTTGTCGGGGCCTTCTTTATATTGATACAAATAAATCTGCCCTTGACACTGATAGTATTTGCATTTATTCCAATAATGTTTGTCTTTGCAATGTTTATGAGAGGAAGAATGCGCAGGGCTTTTAGGAAGAATAGAGAAAGAATTGCCGATATAAATGCCCAGATTGAAGATAATCTATCTGGGATTAGGGTTGTAAAATCCTTTGCAAATGAGTCTGTTGAGATGGGCAAATTTAGGGAGGGTAATGCTAGGTTTGTAGATAGTAAGCGTAGTAGCTACTGGAATATGGGTGCTTTCCATTCCGGGCTTACGCTATTTACAGCATTAATTAACATAGCAGTTATAGCCGGTGGAGGTTTATTTATAGCTCATGAGATAATAAATGTAGGCGATTTATTAACATTTTTACTTTATGTCAATACCCTTGTTGACCCTGTAAAGAAGCTGATTAATTTTACCGAGCAGTTCCAAAATGGTATGTCAGGCTTTAACCGTTTTTATGAAATATTGGAGGTTGAACCGGATATAGTAGATAGACCCGGAGCTATTGAGATTAAAGATGTAAAAGGTGAAATAGAGTTTAAGAATGTGTCGTTTAAATATAATAATACCACAGGAGATGTATTCAGGAATATAAATCTAAAGGTGGATGCAGGGGAATACATGGCACTTGTAGGATCATCCGGCGTCGGAAAGACTACCATGTGTAGCCTGATACCAAGATTTTACGAGGTTTCTGACGGTGAAATCACATTAGATGGAATCGATATTAGAGATATGAAGCTAAAATCTCTACGTAAAAACATAGGTATAGTTCAACAGGATGTATATCTTTTTGCAGGTACCGTACTTGATAACATAAGATATGGGAAAGCAGATGCTAGTGAGGAAGAAATTATAATGGCTGCAAGGAATGCCAATGCCCATGAATTTATAATGGAGCTTCCTAATGGATATCATACAGATATCGGACAACGTGGTGTTAAGCTATCTGGTGGACAAAAGCAAAGACTAAGTATTGCCAGAGTATTTCTAAAAAACCCGCCCATACTAATATTTGATGAAGCTACATCCTCCTTGGATAATGAAAGTGAAAAGGTAGTACAGGATTCATTGGAAAAGCTGGCAAAGGACCGTACAACCTTTGTAATTGCCCATAGACTTTCTACAATTAAAAATGCAAAGAGAATTCTTGTACTTACTGAAGATGGAATAGGAGAATCCGGTACCCATGAGGAGCTCCTAGCAAAAGGCGGCCTATACGCAGGACTGTATAAACTATCTTATAGTAAACAAGAGTAAACGGTACTATTCGGTACCAGGTACAGATTTGGTACCTGGTACCGATTTTAAATAATGCAAAAAATGTGGAACTTTATCAGCTATAGCCGCGTCTAATAATCAGAAAGGGAAAGATGATTGTCAGCATCCAAATTGCCATTTACATCATCAGCTCGTACATGTATACTATAACTAGCTTAAGTATATGACGACGGATTATTAGGTATAGTATAGGGGGATAATTGGATGCTAAAGGATATACAAAATGACTATTCCGACAATTCTCCTGCATATGAGATAGAGACCCTAATAAGGGAATATGGCAATGATGTGCTAAGAACAGCATATATGTATGTCAAGGATATCCATACTGCAGAAGATATATTTCAGGAAGTCTTCATTAAAGTAAATCAGAAGCTCTCTACCTTCGAAGGAAATTCCAGTATAAAGACTTGGATAATCAGAATTACCATTAATGCCTGTAAGGATTATTTGAAAAGCGCATATAAGAGGAGAGTAGTCCCCATGATGGAGTATCAGGAGGACGCTATTGTCAGCGAATCTGATTACGAAGAGGTCGAGAAGCAAGATACCAATCATTTGATTAAGGAAACAGTCCTTTCCCTGCCTGCGAAATATAGAGATGTTGTGCTCTGTGTCTATTTTCAGGAAATGACCATTGCAGAAGCAGCACAGACACTTAATATTGCTGAAGGTACTGCTAAGAGCAGGCTTTCAAGAGCCAGGCAAAAACTAAAAGATATGTTGGAAGGGAGGATATCAGATGAGTTTTGAGCCAAAGAAAAGAAGAGAAATTGAAATGGATGAATTGAATGTAAAGTCCCATCTGAACACTTCCCTAGAAGTGGAAGGGATTAGTGTGTCCGAGGATTTGATAGGAAGAACATTGGATGCAATCAGGCTAAGCGAAGCGAATGCTTCAGATAGGATTAAGATTAATGAGCATAAGAAGCCTTCATTATTCAGACATACACGCACCTTGGTTACCGTAGCGGCAGCAGCACTAATACTGGTGGTAGGCTTTAATGCATTAAGGACCTTATCACTTATGGGTATGAAGGAGTCAAAATCAGATAATTCTGTTGCTTATGATGATGCGGGTAAAACAGAAATGTATTCTCTTAAAGAAAGAGCTCCTGAAGATGGGGATACAGCCTATACTATTGAAGAAGCAGATAAATATAAAGCAGATTCTAAGGTAATAGGCAGTATTGATGAAGACATTGCAGAAGACTCTTTAGAGAATGAAGAAACTCTAGATATGATTATGGGAATAAATGCAGAGGAACAGGCAGAGGACCCAGCTACTATTGACAAAACAACAGCTGCTGGTGGATATATGTTGGTTTTTACTGACATAATATTAACAGAGGCTACTGATGTTAAAGAGATTACAATTACCTCTCGGACTGCAACAGGTATGAAGAGTATATCTGATAATGAGCTGATAGATGATTTCTATTCACTAATGGAGAAGCGCTCATTTATGCAGCATACAGTGGCAGATACTGATATATATTATTGGGTTGATATTATATCTCAGGATAGGAAAAGTGAGATAAGCATAGGAGAAACAACCATGACTGTAGAGACTGTTCATGATGGTGTAGTTTCGCAAAGCATATATAGCTCGGATGATCATATTATGCTACGGGAGGATTTAAAAGCCTTATTAGGAAATTAAGTCTGATGCTGCCATAGAATAAAAATATCCCTCATCTTAGTTTAGATGAGGGATATTTCATTGTTTTAGATTTATTCTTCCTGCTCTTTTTCAACTTCATCTTGGCTAGTATTGCTGTCGTCATCTGATAGGGTATCAGTTGTTTCAGGCTCATTATCGAGATTTTCTTCTTTACTGTCTTCCTGATCTATCTGTATTGACACATACTCTCTGCTTTCGCCAAATTCGCCTTCTTCCTCCTCGGTATCAAAATCATCAAAATCATCAAAGTCATCCTCAAATTCATCAAAATCATCGGAGTCATCATTCTTGATAAACTTCTTATAAACAAAATAGGCACCTGCTGCAAGTGTTGCAAGTGATAGAGTGCCAAATACAAATTTACCGAATTTTTTCATATGCTTCATCTTCCTTTCGTTTTACTTATAATTATATACTATTCTATCATTATAATTCTGATATGCAAAAAAAGAAAGCTAAAATAATAATAACATATATAATTTACTAATTTTTTATAAAATTATAATATACTACTATATTTCGTTAATTTTGCATCGCAATTCGTCTTTACTTTTAAGTTTAAATATCATATTATAAATGTGTCTTAAATATATGAAGATTCGTCAAAATATTATAAGAATAAGAATATAGAATAAGGAGAAATATAAATGGAACAATTTCATGTATGGCTGGATATAGCATGCGAAGCTGGAACCTTAATGTTTGAATTTGTAGGTGTAATAATCCTTGTTCTGGCTGGTATAATGGGTGTTGTTAATTTTATTAAGAAAAGTCCATATACTAGGCTAGAATTAGCAAAAGGAATGGCACTTGGCCTCGAATTTAAGATGGGTGGTGAGATACTTAGGACTGTAGGTGTAACCAGATGGCAAGATATAGCTATGGTAGGAGGAATTATCTTACTTCGTGCAGCGCTTGCATTTTTAATTCACTGGGAAATAACCACCGAGGAGAAGGAATGTGAAGCTATAGAAATTAGGAAACGTGAAGAGGAAAAGGCAGAAAATAACTCTTAAGAAAATATTAAGCTTTATAACAAGATTTTGACAAATAGTTACTGTTATGATACTATATATAGTATAACTGAAGAGAATCTGCGCGTATGAACATAGGAGGAATTAGTATGAAAAATAACCCAGGTAAGAAGGCCGCCTTTATTATGGTAATGGTGTTTTTATTAACACCATTATTATGGCTACAGAGTGAGTCCATTGCATATGCAGCAACACCGACCTTCAAAGAAACCAAGGTTGAGATTATTGGAGAGGATGAGACATACCAGCTAGATATTAAGGATAAAGTAGCAGGCTCTACATATAAGTGGTCCTCATCTAATACAAAGGTAGCTAGGGTTTCCAGTAAAGGTCTTGTTACTACGGTAGGTAAAGGCTCGGCAAACATCAGATGTATAATTACCTATCCTACGAAGAAAACAAAGACTATTACAAGTAAAATAACGGTTATAATCCCTGCAACCAAGGTTAAGATTAATAATGCAACAGAGGTAAATGGTGCTCATATACTAAACTTGGGTGAGTCCTATAACTTTAACAGAGATATTGTTCCCGTGGGTTCCTCCGATAAGACCTATTGGTCACTCAGTGGGGGCGACAAATCCTGCGTTGAGGTTACAAATAGCTCAAGCGGAATTGTAAAGGCAATAAAGCCCGGTAAAGTAATTCTTTTGGCTACAGCAGCAAGGACTGCTACCGCAGAGGACGCAGCAAAGAGCATAGTTAATGATGCTATTATTATTGAGGTAGTAGGGCCCTCTGCATCTGTTGGCTCAGTTGATATTGTAGATAGTACTGAAATAAAGGCTGTATTTGACAGCCCGATCGATGAAAAGACAGTTATCGGATCGAATAATACATTGCTAGATAGTATAAGTATATCACTTAAGAAGAATATAAAAGGGGTATTGGCTGGAGACCCAGGTAAGCTAACTGCTCAGCTATCCTCCGATAAAAAGACTCTAACCATTACTTCTACCAATCGTTTTGAGGGAGAGTATGGCATAAGCTTTACAGACAAGATTAAGACAACCGGCGGTGTTGCAATTGATGATTATTATAAGCTTATAACCTATGTAGACAACCTACCTCCGGATATATTAGAGGTTAAGATGGACGATTCGGGAATGAGTGTCTCCATCATATTTACAGAAGCAATAGATTTTTCAGGATTACGGATATCCGGTGGAACATTAGTTCCGCTTCCTGGTCAGTCAGGCGCACAGATTGATGGTGTTACAAGAAGTATACTAAACAATAAGAATAATTATATACCGAGCGAGGATAAGAAGTCACTCACAATTAACCTAGCTAGTATAGCACCTACTGACTTCAATAAGCTATTAACAGTAACATTATCTGGTATTAAGGACCTGTCAGGAAATTCACCGACAAATTATACTCTTCCTGTAGTTCTTCAAACAGATAATACTCCAAAGCCACAGGCGAGATTAATTGGAGTTGTCAGGTCTTCCTATAATACTTTGACAGCACAATTTGACCGTCCGATAAGGCTTGGTGGCTATGCGACTATAAATAACGGATCGACCATGATGGGTGTGGTTGATGAAAAGGATTCAAAGATGGTACATTATACCATTAGCGAAGTAGATGCACAAAAGACAGGAAATCAATCTGTATCTATAAGCGGATGGCAGGGCGCTTATAACGTTGACCCCTATGATACATCCTCATATCAACAGCATCCATGGAATGTGAACTTTTATATTGAAAAGTCCAACCCAATGGTAATTAAGGATGAGTTTGATCCGGTGACAAATATTCTTACCCTTACATATAATAGAGAAGTAAAACTATCCTCTAACACCGGAACATTTAATGCAACTGTAGTGACTATGAGTAATGAAAAGTGGCCATACAATAATATTAACTACACTATGCTATCATCTGATGATCCTAAGGTAATTAGATTGCAGATAAGTAATATGACATTAGTCGGTAATTATAGCTTTACATTAGATCAGTACTTTGTCGTAGACGACTTTAGAAACTATGGTATACCATGGCAGATAACTATTAGCAACAGTGGTGGAGCGAATATGGCGCTTCCGGAGCCTTATATTATTGCACAATCCTCTACTAACCCCAGCGAGATATTCATTGAATTTTCTACTATGCTGGACGAGGCTTCTGCACTTGATGTAAGAAATTATTCAATCCCGGGTGTGACAATATTGAGTGCAAAGCTACCGAAGAATACAAAGAATGAAGGTTCTACAGTCGTACTTACCGTAGCCGAAGGCACTATCGATATTACATTAGAGAGACCTCTGAGAATAAACGGTGTTAGAGACTATCTCGGTAACTATGCTCCATTAACAGATTTTGAAAGAATAATATTGTTAAAGGACAATAAGAAGCCATACTATATTGATCCTCCGGTATTTGATAAGACCAAGAGGAATGAACTCCGACTTACATTTAGTGAGGATATAGCAGGAACCATGGTTGTTAGGGTTACGCAGATAGGACCATATAGCTATGAGATTGGGAATACGGTAACTGTCTCAGGTAATAATGTAATAATAAGCTTAAATGGTGTACCTGATAATAATGCATACCTAAGGATAGATATTATCGAAAACAAGATTGTGGATTTAAGCGGTAATCAATCTGCTCCTATGAATCCACAGCTTGGTGTACTGGTAGCATACTAAGATATATAGCTTGAGTATTAATGACTTTTTGAGATTACATAGTAATTAACCCCGGGCATCCCATATGGAAGTCCGGGGTTATTATATTAAAAAGGATCGTATCCTTATATAGAATTATCTTTATGGTTTTAGGATACTCATAGGCTTATTAAAGCTTCTAGTAAAGATATCACTTTCGTTCACAAGACTCATAGTTGTTTCAAAGCCCAGACGATTAAGTAATTCTATTACATAGGGGTTATCTATAGGTGTTGGATAAGTGGCAAGTTTTCCGTATTCCTCAACATTTCTTCTTCCTTCCTCATGAGGAATAATTGCCTTTGGCCCTCCTACGCATCCTCCTTTACATCCCATTCCCTCATAGAAATTGGCAGAGGTCTCATGGTTAGAAATATCACTAATTAATTCTCTGCAAGCTTTAACACCGTCAGCCTTCTGGGTGTGAAGAGTTATATTACGCTGAGGATTAATTCTTTCTAGTGTAAGCTTTACTGCCTCACTTACACCGCCACTGTGGGCATATATTCTACCTGCCCTGGAGGAATGGTCTTTTTCGCTATTCTCTAGGTCAGCGGGGTTTATAGCCATGATTTTAAAAATATCTACAACCTCCTCAAATGTAAGGACATAATCTATGGCATCTGCTATGTCCTTATCCCTAGCCTCAGCCTTTTTTGCAAGGCAAGGTCCGATAAATACTGTAAGAGCATCAGGATACATTATCTTTACTGCACGTCCACTTGCTATCATGGGAGAGACGGAAGGAGGAACATGAGGAACTAAATCATTGTGAATGTTTTTTATTAATGAAATCCATACCGGGCAGCAGCAGCTGGTTAAGATAAAGTCATCCTCTGTCTGGATATTTCTATCAAATTCCAATGCCTCCTTAAGGGTAAGTATATCAGCAAATAAGGCAACCTCCAGCATTCCATGGAAACCAATCATCTTAAAAGCATTTCTAAGCATACCGGGAGTAATATCAGAGCTAAATTGTCCTATGAAGGCAGGGGCAATAAGAGCATATACTAAGCCTTCATGGGAACGGATTGCCTGTAAAGCAGGTATAACATCCTTGCTTGATGTAAGCTTATTAGCTCTGCATTCTTGTATACAGTAGGAACAGCCTGCACAGGCCTCCTCATTTATCTGTAGCTTACCACTTTCGTCAGGATATATGGCGTGAAAAGGACATACCTTAACACAGTGTCTATCATGATCAGTGCAGTCGCAGCTCTCTGTGCACCATATAAGAGGGTGCTTCTTAGGATGTAGCAGGCAGTCTAGCTGGTGAGTGTCAAAGTCATCAGCTATGCTACCTATATATTCATCTTGGCGATTCTCTATGGTGGATCTTAGTAGTTCATGGTAAAGGTCTTCAAACCGTTTCATCTATATACACCTCAAAGTTCTGTATTCTATTTAGATTTTATTATCCACAAATCATCCCCTATTATTCC
>LSQX01043874.1_pt1 | contig 24533 bp, 24 predicted proteins | sample 654561 | NCBI WGS metagenome assembly LSQX01 (sample SAMN04489861, study PRJNA283612) | anaerobic digester metagenome | isolation source: 4 biogas reactors fed with cattle manure at either 37C or 55C with and... | place: Denmark: Kongens Lyngby | collected 2014
CGGTGATCATCGGACGCTTACTAATAATCATGGATTAAGCTAGCGTTTTGCTTCTTATATCCGTGGAATTATTATGTTCAAAAAAGCTTTTATTTCTGCTGCTTTAGGTCTCTGCTTTGTAGGCATCTCGCAAGCGCAAGATCTTACTTTATATACTTCTCAACCAGTAGCTGATGCTCAAATGACTGTTGAAGCTTTTGAAAAGGCCAACCCGGGTGTTAAGGTTGAGTGGGTTCGTGATGGTACAACTAAGCTGATGACCAAGTTCCGTGCTGAGTTGGCTGCAGGCGCTGTTAAACCGGATTTACTTTTAATTGCCGATAGCGTAACACTTGAGCAATTGAAAAAAGAAGATCTCTTGTTGCACTACGATTCTCCCGAGAAGACTAACTACGATCCCTCCCTTTATGATGCGGAAGGCTACTACTACGGTACTAAATTAATTACCACGGGTATCGCTTACCATTCAGAAGCGCCAAATAAACCAACCTCATGGGCTGACTTGCTTGAGACTGAGTATCAGGGCTTAGCAGCTATGCCAAGCCCGCTTTATTCTGGTGCTGCTTTAATCCACTTATCAACTATCACCACTAATGATGACTTCGGCTGGAAGTACTATGAGGACTTAAAGGCTAACGGCATGACTCCTCAACAGGGTAATGGCAGTGTACTTACAGCAATCGCTTCAGGTGCGAAGCCATATGGTGTGTTAGTTGATTACATGGCGATTCGTGAAAAAGCCAAAGGCTCACCAGTTGAGTTTGTTTTTCCAACTGAGGGCGTCAGCATGGTGACTGAACCTGTGGCTATTTTAAAAGATGCCAAGAATAAAGAACTAGCTCAAAAGTTTGTCGATTTTGTGCTATCTGATGCAGGTCAAAAACTTGTTGTTGAGCAAGGATATTTGCCGGCACGCAATGGTGTTGCTTCACCTGAGGGCTTCCCTTCGCGCGATCAAATTAAATTATTAGCTTTTGATGCCGCTAAAGCGTTAGAAAATGCAGAAAGTGATAAAGAGAAGTTCGCAGAAATATTTGAATAATACTTCCTCACAGCGCATCTCTCGCCCGTTAATCTACGGGCTCGTACTGGTATTTTTAATCATCAGTTTCTTGCCTACCGTGCGCTTGTTCAGTCAAGCGCTGGTAGACTTCAGTTTGGGCGAGTCCTCGTCCTTTATCAAGGTGTTCTCACGTAGCAATACTTGGACTGCATTTTGGAATAGTCTTTATACCTCATTTATGGCGATGTGGGTGTCCTTATTGCTAGGTGTTGGACTGGCTTTTTTTATCAGTTTGACCGATATACGGGCCAAGGCACTGTGGGTATTTATGTTTATGCTACCCATGATGATCCCACCGCAAGTAATGGCCTTGAGTTGGCTACAGTTGATGGGTCCCAATAGCGTGCTTTTAAAGACCATCGGCATGGCACCACCATTAGGCAGTAAGCAGCCTCTTTATTCCTCGTGGGGTATCATTTTGCTGATGGGCGTGCAGCATGCGCCACTGGTTTTTTTAACCCTTAGAGCTAATTTATTAAATCTCCCTAAGGAGTTAGTTGAAGCGGCTCGTATGAGTGGTGCGGGTCAGTATCGGGTGATTTGCGATATGATTATGCCACTTTGTAAAAATGGTTTATTGGCAGGTGCTGCGATTGCTTTTCTTTCGGGGCTAGGCAACTTCGGTATACCTGCCATGCTTGGTATACCAGCTTCTTACTATGTGCTGCCAACGTTGATTTATCAGCGGATGGCGGATTTTGGTCCCTCCATGATCAATGAGGTTGCTAATCTTTCTATGCTAATCGCTATTTTAGCGGTAGCTGTGGTTTGGGTTCAACATCATTTCCAGAAGCGGATGGCTTTAACCGGTTTGCCTGGACGTCCCTTATCTTTTAAGTTGGGTCCTTGGCGTCTTGTTACTGAAATAATGATGGTCGTTATTTTAATGACTGTCTTAGTCATACCGATGATTGCCTTGGCAGCCAGTTCTTTGGTACCGGCTCAAGGTGTTGCTCTGACACTGAAGAATATAAGCTTTGCCAGTTATGAGCAAATTATGATGTCGCAGAGTATTGCTTGGCGAGCTTTTGAAAATAGCTTTTTGTTAGCCATTGGGGCAGCTTTAATTATTGCAGTGATATCTTTGCCCGTGGTGTATTGGTTTAATCGAGAACCAGGGTCTTTAACGACCTTTACTAAAATACTGATGGACATTCCCTATGCTCTGCCAGGCGTGGTGTTGTCAATTGCGTGTATTTTGCTCTTTGTTAAACCCCTCCCTATTATTCAAGTTAGTCTGTACGGCACCTTGTGGATTATTTTATTTGCTTATATCTCACGTTTTTTTACTGTCGGCTTTAAGCCGGTGATGAGTAGCATGATGCAAATTGATGCGTCTTTAGAAGAAGCTGCACAATTATGTGGTGCAAGTATGGGACGACGTATGCGCGATATTGTGGTGCCCTTATTGGCACCCGCTGTTTTTGCAGGGTTTATTTTAGTGTTTTTAATGGCTTTTAATGAATTGACTGTATCGGCTTTATTGTGGAGTGCAGGCAATGAAACAATCGGTGTCATGATTTTTAATATGCAAGAAAGTGGTGATGTAGTGCCCGCTGCTGCAGTGTCAGTCGTGGTGGTTGCCTTGGTCGCCTTATTGATGCTCAGTTTAAGCTTATTTGCTAAACGCCTGCCGCGAGGAGTTATTCCATGGCAAAACTAGTGTTGGATGAGGTTTCCAAGTGTTTTGACAATACGCCAGTGGTTAATGAGGTGAGTTTAACTATTGAGCCAGGGCAGTTTGTTGCCTTATTAGGTCCTAGCGGCTGTGGTAAAACGACGGTATTGCGTTGTATTGCCGGTTTTGAACAGCTTGATAATGGGTCAATTACTTTAGGCAATGAAACCCTTTCTTCAAGAATGCATCACCTTGCTCCGGAACATCGTCAGATGAGCATGGTTTTTCAGTCCTATGCCTTATGGCCTCATATGAATGTCATGGACAATGTCGGTTATTCTCTAAAGTTAAAGGGTGTCAATGGTGAGGACTATAAGCGTCGAGTGAATGAGGCCTTAGATGCAGTGAATATGCAGCATCTATTGCACCGCATGCCCTCTGAGCTGAGTGGTGGTCAACGTCAACGCGTGGCCTTGGCACGCTGTCTGGTCTCAGCGCCTAAAGTGGTGTTGCTGGATGAGCCTCTTGCGAATTTAGACAGGCATTTGCGTGCCTCGATGGAACAAGTTTTTAGAGAGTTTCATCAACGTAGTGGCACGACCTTTATTTATGTGACTCATGATCAGGCTGAAGCGATGGCACTGGCTGATCACATTGCTGTGATGAATCAGGGCAAAATAGTGCAGTATGATAGCCCTGAAAACCTTTATCGATTTCCTGACAATGAATGGACTGCCCGTTTTATTGGTCAGGGTTCTATTATTTACAGCCATACGAAGCCAATGGGTAATGGTCGAAATCTGCATGGTGAAGATGTGATGCGGGTTTTAAATAATCAGTCCGCTGGCAAAGGTGTCTATGCCAATGCTGATCCTCATGCTCACGCTATTTTAGTAAGGCCACAGCATATTCATCCGTTGAGTCCGGAGGATGCGCAAGATGTTCTTAAACAGAGCCTGAGAGCCAAGATAAGCGAGCGTGTTTTTAAGGGCGAGCGTTACCACTATAGTGCCGAGGTGTTAGGGGGGCAACAGCTTGATTTTTACAGTGAAATTAAAATGACAGTAGGTCAAGTGTTGAATTTACAGGTAGAAAAAGGCTATTTGTTGAGAAGTTAGTTTAGACTCTAGGCGGGTATGAGCGCGGGAGTGACAATAAAGTCGGCTTTTTGAGATGCTTGCCACAAATCGTAAGTAGCTTGTTGATGTAGCCAGCTCTCTGGACTAGGGCTATTTTCTCCTAACCATGCATGCAGACGTAAGGCCATCTCAGCGCTGATCGCTGCATTGCCATTAACCAAGTTTGATAAAGTCACACGATTGACGCCAAGTTGTTTGGCAGCCTCAGTAATGCTGAGGCCAAGCGCAGGTAAAATATCATCTTTGATTATTAAAGCGGGATGCGGTGGGTTGTGCATTTTCATACTAAAGCTCTTTATGTTTTGTCGCAGCAATTAATTATTTTGCTCAGATAAAGATTCTCTTTGACCCAATTTTTTCACCAATGCACCCACATAGTCATCTTCAAAACCATGCTCTTCAAGTGCATTATTTAAATTGATCACATAATCACGGTTGGTGCCGAGAATGCCTTTTGCTTTGCTGATGAGCGGGTAGATAGTTTCAATGCTATCGTCATTTTCATGGAGTTCGTTTTGTGGGTGGGCTCTAAAAATAATGGCCTGGACTTTGCGTCCGTCAACTAACTGCAATTCAGCCCAATCAGGATAATAAGAGCCACCAACCATCTCACGCAACCAGACCATTAATAACTCTTGTTCAAGATTTTCTTCGACAAAGCGTAGGGCTAAGCCTTTGGTTTCACCACCAGGAGTAAGCGACAGCATGCGACCAGGTTGCTCAGGACTGCCGCGCCCGGCTATCAAGCGCATACAAAAACTACGGCGCCAGCCCTTCAGCAGGGCAGGGACACTTTCAACAAAATGACATTGCGGATTCCAAATCAAGGAGCCATAGGCAAATAACCATACCGGCTCACCCTCAGGACGCTTCGCAAGGGTGGCTTGCATAGAAGCAACAATCTGCTCTCTAGACCACCATTCAAAGCCCGGAGTCTCTTTAAAAGACTGCAGGTAGTTGCCATTGATAAGGGAGTTACGGTTTAGAGGACTCATGGTGTGTTTAAGTTGATGAATTTAAAGGTGATTATACTACGAGTAGTTTAGACGGGTTTTCACAAGTTTGTGTTTTAAGCAACCTGTCCAAAGAAATGCGAAACTACTTTTCATTGAAAGGCAGTACAAAGTATTTGTTAGTGATGCAGGGAAAGGTGGTTTTCGCAAGCTTGTGTTCCAAGCAATGAGTATCAGCAAATGCGACACTATACACAAAGCAAGTAGTAAACATAGATTGAGATTTTAGGAGAAAAATAATGGGTGACTTTTTTGAAAGCGTGATTGAAACTGCAACTTCGCAAGACGGGTTAAATGCGGTTTTGGGGGTTGCTGCATCGGCTGCACTTATTATTTTGTGTGCAAAGAGTTATAGCGAGTCAAAGCCAAAAGAAAGCCTTGAACATGCCAAGAATGACTTGGATTTTGATGCCATCAACTATTTCTAAAGGGATTAGCCCCCGACTTGTCGTGTAGTTAGGGGGTAAGCAGTGAATAGTTTTTAAGTTAAATCGTTTAAGGAGAACAGGATGAGCGAAGAAACCTTACAAAAATTGCTTGATGTGTTGATCGCAATTTTGCGATCGTAACGCGAAGCTTAGTTACAGAATAATTTGTAATAACAACTAATAAGAAAAAGGCTCGGCAGGGTGGTTTCTCCTTACACTCTGACGCGCCTTACTAATTTATCCCGCTACCAGTACATTAGGTAACGGGATTTTTTTATTTATGCTTAAGCAGAGCGCAAGGAGTAGTCAAAATGCTAGTTTAAGCTGATGCTACTGCCTTAAAATAAAAAGGTCGAATTGTGAAGTCTGCTGTGTAATAGCTTCTAGTCTGATTTACCTAATATACTTCCACCGACGCCCTTAAACTTCTCCACAAAGGCAGAGATTTTTTCAAATACGCTTTGTTTCTTGCTTAAATACTGCGGGTTTAGCGGGCTCATCCTTGGCAGGATGGCATTAAGTTCGGTGCCGTTTTCGCTCGCGTATTCACGTTTTAATGAGGTGGTGATATAGCGTTTTGCTGCCTCTGCATTTAGGCTTTCGCTATCAATAAGCTCTTCTACTTCTCGTTGTTGCTCTGCTTGGGCGAAGGCATAGAATGCTTCGATAATGCTCGTCTTGGCAGCGATTTTATCCAAGTCCGTTTGATTGATAAAATCAACCACTAGACTTTCTTTGGCACGGACACCCAGGTTAGAACGAATCACGCGGCGTATGTCTTCAACTAAAGCGACTTTATTTCTGACCTTTTTGTTGTTCTCAAAAATCAGTTCAAGAATATAATCTAAATTAATTTCTTGTGATTTCAGCAGATCAACTTCAAAGACCACATCATCCCAGTCAAGGGTTATTGCTGCAATCCCTTCTGCCTCTCGCTGTCTACGCAACCAGTCACGGATATCGTTATAGGTAGAGCGGTAGTCTTGAACCTTACGCTCAGAGGGTATTTGTGTGGCTTGTAGTTGCTCAAAGTCTTCATCACTTAGGTAGTGCGTTGCTTTAAAGGTTTCAACGGCTTGAGGGTCGTTTAGGTCGAGCGCTTGCAAGGCTTTTAGACTGGCAAACTCATCGTAGTTTTGGAGGATATTTTCTAATTTTAGATATTCACCAAATAGCTTAACGAAGTCCTTTTTGTCTTTTTCTAAATAAATATCGTCAGGATTAGGGAAGCGTTCTTCAAGCTCAGCAACCACTTCCTTAAAGCCTCGTCGGGCTTCGCCCGTGACCAAGTCGGTGAAGCCTTCCATGTATTCTTGATAGCTTTTTTCCAGCACTACGTTGCTGGTATTTTTATCACCAAACAAGGTAATTGCATCGATGGTGGCTTGCTCTAAGTCACGGAAGGTGACGATATTACCAAAGGTTTTAGTGGCATCATAAATGCGGTTGGTACGTGAAAAAGCCTGTATCAAACCATGGTAACGCAGGTTTTTATCGACAAAGAGTGTATTGAGCATTGGCGCATCAAAGCCAGTTAAAAACATCCCTACGACAATAAGTAAATCAATCTCTTTTGCTTTGACGCGCTTGGCCAAGTCTCGGTAGTAGTTCTGAAAACCATCGCCATCCACGCTGAAGGTGGTTTTAAAATAAGCGTTATAGTCATTTATGGCGGCACTTAAAAACTCTTTGCCACTACTATTCATCGCTGATACATCAAAGCTTTCATCAACAATGTCCCCAATAGCTTCTTGTTCTTCGTTAGCAGCAAAGGAAAAAATAGTAGCTATCTTTAAGGGCTTATCACTGTGTGCTTGCAGCTTATTGAGGGTTTCATAATAGAGTTTTGCAGCATCGACACTGCTCACAGCAAACATGGCATTAAAGCCTTTAGCGTTTGATTGCAGGCGGTGAGTTTTTTGTCGGTAGTTGTTGAGAACGTACTGAGAGATTTCCTTAATGCGTTCTGGGTGCAATAAGGCGAGTTTATTTTCAGCTGCACTGAGTTTCTTTTCATCTTGTTCAGTTTCGATGTCCTTAAAGCGTGCCCGCACATTGTTGTAATCGACTTTGAACTTTAGTACCTTTTCATCACGAATGGCATCCGTAATGACGTAGGAGTGAAGTTGACGGCCAAAGACGCTCTCAGTTGTCTCCGCAGTTAGTGCATTTTTTACGAATATGGGGGTGCCGGTAAAACCAAATTGGTAGTACTTTTTGAATTTCTTTTTAAGGTTTTTCTGTGCCTCACCAAACTGACTGCGATGACATTCATCAAAAATGAAAACGACGTGCTTGTTGTAGATTTGTAGATCGCTGTCACCTTTCATCAGGTTATTGAGTTTCTGGATGGTAGTAACAATGATTTTATTATCATCTTTATCGATATTGCGCTTTAGTCCTGCAGTGTTATCAGAGCCATTCACACTATCAGGTGAGAAGCGCTGGTATTCTTTCATGGTCTGGTAGTCTAAGTCTTTACGATCCACGACAAAAAAGACCTTATCAATAAACTCCAGCTCAGTGGCTAAGCGAGCGGCTTTGAAGCTGGTGAGCGTTTTGCCTGAGCCTGTGGTGTGCCAAATAAAACCACCACCTAGGGTTTTACTCCAGTTCTTCGCTTCATGGGCGCTGTTGATTTTCCAGAGAATGCGCTCAGTGGCGGCGATCTGATAAGGACGCATAACGAGAAGCGTGTCGTTCACATCAAAGATGGAATAATGCAGCAGTACGTTGAGGAGGGTGTTTTTCTGGAAAAAAGTGGCGGTAAAGTCCTTTAAGTCTTTAATTAAGCTGTTATCGGCTTTAGCCCAGTTCATGGTGAAATCGAAGCTATTTTTATCGCGTTTGGTGGTATTGGCAAAATAGCGTGTGTCGGTGCCGTTGGAAATTACAAAGAGCTGTAGGTATTTATAGAGCGAGTGTGCGCTATTAAAACTCTCTTTACTGTAGCGGTGAACCTGATTAAAGGCTTCACGAATGGCCACGCCACGCTTTTTGAGTTCAACCTGTACCAATGGCAGACCATTGACCAAAATAGTGACATCGTAACGATTGGCATGGGAGCCGCTTTGCTCGAATTGTTTAATGACTTGAACTTTATTGCGGGCAATGTTCTTTTTATCGACTAAATAGATATTTTGAATACGACCATTATCAAAGACAAAATCATTGATATAGTCATCATGGATTTTACGGCTTTTGTCGGTAATACTATCGCTAGGCGTGTCCAAGTAGGTTTCGATAAATCGCAGCCATTCGCCTTCGCTAAACTGTACGTCATTTAGGGCTTGTAGCTGAATTCGTACATTTGCCAACAAGGCCTCAGGGTGATTGATGTCGTCCAGGTACTCATAACCCTGATTGACTAAATCCTGAATAAACTCACGCTCTAATTGGTCTTCTGTTTGGTAGTAATCAGTAGCTTGCCAGTCCTTAGTGTATTTTTCTAGGACGATGAAGTTATTGGATTCGGCGATGGTTTTCAGGTGTTCAGTCATTTTTGTCTGCCTTACTTTGCAGTAGTTTTTTTACTTCACGGTCAAAATCGGATTCTATCTTTTGCTGTTTGTTGTATTCTTCGTATTCTGCATGGGCTTTCTTCTTGGCGTCTTGGCTTCTGACTTTGCCATAGCCCTCAAGAATTTCATACTCGTTAAAGGCAAGGAATTTGTTGACGCTTTCAGCAAAGCTCTCCATATTAAATGTGTTACGCCTTTCAATCACGCCTTCAATGTAGTCAAAAAAAGCAGATACGGTACGCTCCAGCTTTTTAATTTCACTTTCGTTCAAATAGTTTTTTGCGATGGTCGTATCTGATTTTAATACTCGTCCGCCCGGCGCATGTTTATAAGTTTGCATGCCCATTAAGGGTTTACTGGCATCGACTTTCATGGAAATGAGTTCTGCTGCCGTATGACCGGTAATGGCATAATGGAATTTGTCCTGTACATGCGCATAAAATAAGCGAGTCGTTTCTGATGTTGGGTCGTAATCAATGCTGCACTCGGCAAAGATGTCAGTAATCTGTTGATAAATCCGTCGCTCACTGGCACGGATAGAACGAACCCGCTCCAGCAATTCACGGAAATAATCTTTGCCGAAATACCGTCCATTTTTTAAGCGTTCATCATCCATGGTAAAGCCCTTGATGATGTATTCTTTGATAAGAGCTGTTGCCCAGATACGGAATTGTGTCGCTTGTGCTGAATTCACCCGATAACCGACTGAAATAACAGCGTCTAGGTTGTAGTACTTCACCTGTTTAGATTGCGTAAGCCCAGAAAGGGCACCGTGTTTAGTGGTTGTTTCCAAAATGGAAACAACCACTTCTTCTTGTAACTCACCACTTTCAAAAATGTTTTTTAGATGTTTTGAAATCGCTGGAACACCAACACCGAATAATTCTGCCATGCGTTTCTGGGTTAACCAAATAGTCTCATTGTTTAGCAATACTTCTACTTTGATATCGCCGTTTGGAGCGGTGTAGAGAAAAAATTCGGTTGTTTGGTCTTGAGGACTTAATTTAGACATGAGAAAGCTCTTTAGGAAAATCAAACAGTAAATCTCGGTAATATTCGTATTGCTTTTGACGTAACTCTATTTCTCGGGGTAGGCCTTCGGTGATAGAGTTGGTTAAGGCGTCAAATTTGTCGAGGATGGAGACTATACGGGCTTGTTTTTCTAATGATGGGATTGGTATTTGGTAATCCATTATTCTAGCTTTATCACCGCGAGGCATTTTTGCTCCTTTAGCATGCTGCATGTTATAGCTAAAAAATTTGTCATCAGCTAGAACTTGATATAGATATCGAGTATTAAGATTCTGAATAGTAGGATGAATTACAAGTACATCTCCATTAGTACCACCAGTCCGATCTGCGTACCATATTTTTTTTAGATAAGGTCTAATATTTCCGATTAAAATGTCGCCATTAGAATACTCGGTAAAATTACCCACAGTAGGTACATGATTTGAGTTTGATTTCCCTGCTTTGTTTTGTAATAAGTTATCAACACCTACGAAATTTGTCTCATCTAGCTGTTTAAAGCTGACGCGGCTTTTGGAGTACTCGGTGATTTCTCCGAGAGCTTTCCACTCAACCTCATTGTCGTTAAAAGTCAACAACTCATCACGATAATAGTTGTATTGTTTTTGCCTCATGATACGCTCGGCTGTAAGCTCGGCTGTAAGCTCGGCTGTAAGCGCTGTAAATGCGTCCAAAATGCGAACGATTTCAGCTTGAATTTCAAGTGATTTTTCTGGGTTGTCGGGGCAAGGGATAGGAATCAGTAGTCTCTCGATTGCTATTTTCGACAATCGAGGAATACTTGCTCTACGCACCTGTGACAAAATCTTATGCTTCTGTGTCAAAAGAAAATAGTATAAATATTTACTTTTAAGGTTGTTTACTTCTGAAGCGAAATAAACATCATCTGCAGCCCAGAAATTATCAGAACTATAACCAATTTCCCCAGCGGCTCCTGCTGTAATAATAAATATAGAATCAGCTGGTACATTTGATTCGTGGTAGTAACCTAAAGGAGTCATGCTGTTCTGATAAACGGCAAACTCCCCTTGTGCTTCCAGTTGATTTCTGACTAGTCTTTTCCCACGTTTAAGGTGAACCACATCACCAACCTCACTCCACTCTACCTTAACCCCGTTCAGCAACTTTTCCATAAAACTCACATTGCTCATGACTTTCCCTCTACTAGTTTCTTGATATCTTTATCTTCAGTCAGCAATATCTTTGTGTGCATAGGTACCTCCATAGCGGCCCGCTTTGACTACAAAGCCTATCGCTTGAGTAGTATTTACCCATTTTTGTGGTGATAAGGTAAAGGGATTTAGTCCTGCCTGCCTTTTAAACCCCTCGAATTCGAGGGGTTTAAAATCCGGATTGTATAATGTTTCCCAAACACCCAGAAACTCAATGGTGTTGCGGTTACGCATCCAGTTGCCTATGGTTGCACTACTATCATCAGTCTTATGCTTTGCGATATCAGTTAGCGAAATATAATCTTGTTGGTCAATCTGAAGAAACGTTATTTCACTGCCCTGTACCTGCATTTTTTTGTTTTTACTCATATTTACTCCTCGCCTTCAATTTCAGCGACAATCGCATCAATCTCTACTCGCAATTTATCAATTTTAGCGACAGTCGTTTTTATCTCGGCATTGAGCTCAACGATATCAATAACTTCACGAGTGTCTTTAGCTTCCACATAGCTACTGACGGACAGGTTGTAGTCATTTGCAGCGATGTCATCAAAAGGTACTGATTTTGCAATGTGGTCTTTGTTTTCTTTGCTATCGAAAACTGCCACGATCTTTTCAATATGCTCGTCGGTTAGTATGTTGTTATTAGTTTCTTTTTTAAAGAGTTCGCTTGCGTCAATAAACTGGGTAGTGGTGTCAGCTTTGTGCTTGGAAAGTACCAGGATATTAACGGCAATTGAGGTGCCGAAAAACAAATTAGGTGCTAGTGAAATCACCGTTTCAACATAGTTGTTATCTACTAGGTATTTACGAATTTTCTGCTCCGCACCGCCGCGGTAGAAAATACCCGGAAAGCAAACAATCGCAGCACGCCCTTTACTGGAAAGGTAATTCAGGGCATGTAGTACAAAGGCAAAGTCGGCTTTTGACTTAGGTGCCAATACACCAGCAGGCGCAAAGCGCTCATCATTAATTAGCGTTGGATCATCGGAACCTATCCATTTCACCGAGTATGGAGGGTTGGAAACAATGGCATCAAAGGGTCTGTCATCACCAAATTGTGGATTTAATAAGGTATCGCCCAGCTGAATGTTGAACTTGTCGTAGTTGATGTTATGCAAGAACATATTCATGCGTGCCAGGTTATAGGTCGTGTGATTGCTTTCTTGACCAAAAAAACCATCTTCGATAATGTGCGGATTTGGGTGCTTTTTTGCTTGTAGTAATAGTGAGCCTGAACCACACGCAGGGTCATATATTTTATTAATACTGCTCTGATTGTGCATCGCTAGTTGTGCGATTAGTTTAGAAACACTTTGAGGCGTAAAGAATTCGCCACCGGATTTACCGGCATTGGCTGCGTAGTTGGATATTAAAAACTCATAAGCGTCACCAAATAAGTCGATCTGGTTATCCTCAAAATTACCAAAATTTAATCCGGCGACACCTTTTAAGACATCACTTAGGCGCTTGTTTTTATCGGCTACAGTATTACCTAGTCGGTTACTAGTAGTATCAAAATCGGCAAACAAGCCTTTAATGTCGCGCTCTGATGGATAACCATTGGCAGAGTTTTCAATAGCGGAAAAGATAGTAGCTAAATCGGTGTTTAAATTTTCATTGGTATTGGCAGTAGCTGCAACATTAGAAAATAGCTGGCTAGGGTAGATGAAATAGCCTTTGGTTTTAATCGCATCGTCTTTGATTTCAGGTGTGATGACATTATCAGGGAGTTTGGCGTAATTGATGCTCTCATCACCCGCTTCGATATAGTTAATGAAGTTTTCACTAACAAAGCGATAGAAGAGAGTGCCTAATACGTATTGTTTGAAATCCCACCCGTCTACGGAGCCACGTACGTCATTGGCAATAGCCCATATTTGACGCTGTAGAGCGGCACGTTGTTGTGAAGCTGTCATTGTGTGTTTTTTTCCTAGAATATCCTACGATTTGAGTCGGGAGGAGGAGTGTTAATAGCTTCTCTTCTTGACATCGTAATAATTTTAAACTGTGAATATATTAGCTTAAGCCGATAGCCTATTGGGAATTTAGATCGTAGGCGTGGGTTTTGTATGCGTGTGGAGGGGGTTGCTGCGTTTAATGGTTTACAGCTAAATAGTTATGGTTGAAAAGCCCTTTGAAGCAGGGCATTTTCTTCAACTTTTCTTGGGTTTTGTGTATTGTTTGTATTTGCCATGCTGCTTGTCCTAATTTAGCTAAATTTGTTTTAGTTAACTATAGCACTGCAGATTGTATTTATGAGGGCTTGGCCTAAGGTATAAAATCAACGCAATGAACGTATAAGACCTCAAATCATTAGACTTGAGGTCTTAAGTTAGTAAGTAAGCTTATTTGTGCCTACTTGGAGTTAGTTTATGCACTTTATGCATTGATATTTTTTCGATGGTAAAAATAGAGAATTAATAATCCAATAGGCGCTATAAAGATACTGAACATAAAAACAACAAGGAAAATAAAGAATCGCCACATAAATAAAATTATGATTGGGAGATAATAAACCGTCTCACCCATTAGAAACCCCATAACTGTTTCATAAACTAACCGAGCATATGGATAAAGTAGCGCATTAATAACTATCCAGATCCTAAAAGATGTAGTTTGAACCTCCCAGCTAACAACAATCATAAAAATTGCAAATACAGCTGCAAAAAATAAATGCCTAAAGTAGTAACTTGGCTTTAATCCTTTGAAGGTAACATTTAGAAAATCGTTTAAACTCATTTTTGAGCATCCTGTAATTAATTAAATTTAATTGGCAAGGCGAATTTTACATTAGAAACGAAGGTCCTCACAGTTAATAGGAATGATTATTATTTAATCTTGCATGTAATCCTGAAAAAACAAAGAGAAATTAATTGTTTTTTCACAATTTAATCGTACTTTTAGTTAAAGTGCTTTAGTTCGGTGAAGTTTGCTTTAATAACCCACCCATATTAAAATCTACCAATCAATAGCCTCTACCTATCAAATTTTTTAAGGTTGTCCAATGACTGATTTACCCAAACACAAACTCTCCATGTCGGTTTTAATGACGCCGGACATGGCTAACTTCTCCGGTAATGTGCACGGTGGCACGATTTTGAAGTTGCTTGACCAAGTGGCTTATGCCTGTGCGAGCAGGTTTGCAGGGCAGTATGTGGTGACTTTGTCGGTGGATCAGGTGATTTTTAGGCAACCTATTCACGTGGGTGAGTTGGTTACTTTCTTGGCTTCTGTTAACTACACGGGTAATTCATCAATGGAAGTGGGTATTCGCGTTTTGGCTGAAAATATTCGCACCCGTCAGCAGCGCCATGTTAATAGTTGCTTCTTTACCATGGTGGCGGTCGATGACCATGGTCGTCCATTGCCGGTACCACGTTTAGAGCCTAGTGATGATGTTGAAGTGTGTCGTTTTTCTGCGGCTGAACGTCGTCGCAAGCTGCGCCGTGAAATGGAAGGTCGTCAAGACAGTATTAAAAAAGAAGTTCAGAACTAAGCAAAAATCTACCAGTTATTACTCAGTCCAGACTCCCGAAAATTTCATCCATCGGGAGTTTTTTAAATACCAATATCAACAAGCACAATCTCGCCACTTTTGTTTTTACCATTAACCATAAAATGGGCCGGTTTAAACGCGGCAAAGGTATAGCTAAGATCGGCGTTAAAGGTATGCTCGTCGATGTCACCGCTATCACAGTTTAATCCCGTCGGTATATCTAACGCGATGCGACAGGCTTTGGTCTGATTAGCCAAAGCCATGGTACAGGAGATATGAGCTGGTAATTCACCGTCATAACCTGTTCCAAAGACTGCATCGATAACCCAGTCAAACTGCTTGTCATTTAGGGCCTCCTCGGCGTCATCAATAATATCAATATCAAATGATGCTAAACGCTCTAAGTTAAGTTGGGCTAACTCAGATAAGTCACGACCAAGGACAAACAGCAAGTTGACCTTGATGTCATGCTCGGCGAGGACACGGGCGATGACTAGACCATCACCGGCGTTATTGCCCTTGCCACAAATAATCAGTACAGATTGTGGCTTTTCTAATTTGCCATCAGCGACGCGCTTTAATAAATTGTTGGCGACGCCTTGACCGGCATTTTCCATGAGTTGTTCAAAACTTGCTCCTCTATCAACGGCGCATTGTTCAGCGCGCCTCATTTCTTCAGCGGTATAAATTCTTCTCATGTCTAACCGTCTCCTTTATGTGTCTCTTGCTTATATTAACAAAATTGCCATTTACTTGCATAAAGCTTAAGTATGAAGTTTTGGCTTAGATAACTTTCAGGGTGAGGTTTGTTGAAGCTGCTATACTCAAGTGCAGGTAGTGGTGTTGCTTTAACTTGAGGCCTTAGTGCGCCACTCGGTAATTTAAGATGATGATCTAAGTACACCTTTGGAGCATAAATGACTAATTCAAATCTAACACCTTTAGAGCGTTTAAAGCAGAGTAGTGCTAAGGAGTGGAAAAACTATATTCAACACGATTTTGTTCAGCAATTAGGTGCAGGGACATTGACTGGCGATGCGTTTAAGCATTATTTGAAACAAGACTATTTGTTCCTTGTACATTTTGCCCGTGCTTGGGGACTGGCGGTTTATAAAAGTCGTAATATGCGTGAGTTGCGTCAGAGTTATGCCAGTTTAATGGCCATTGTGGATGTGGAGTTTGAACTGCACATCGAGTATTGCGCTAAGTGGGGTATTACTGAAGCGGAATTAGAAGTTCTCCCTGAAGGGCGTGCGACTATGGCCTATACGCGTTATGTTTTAGATGCTGGCAACCAAGGTAATTTACTTGATTTACATGTGGCCTTAGTACCGTGTTTAATTGGTTATGCAGAAATCGCTAAATGGCTAGAGGCCCAAGATTTTACCGTGATGGCTGAATCTAATCCCTATCTGCTATGGATGCAAATGTACCTGAGTGATGAGTTTCAAGAAGCGGCTAGGGCTGAGAGTGATTGGTTAAATCAGGCCTTAGCTCGTGTTGATGATGAGCGCTTCAAAGAACTGGTGGATATTTTTCGTGATGCTACTCGCTTGGAAATTGATTTTTGGCAAGCTGGCCTGGATCAAGCTGTTTGAGTTTCCAGGGAGAGGAGTCGTATGAGCCTTTTAAGTATTGGGGAAGCGTAATTAGGCGCGACTTCACTTAAAAACTCATTAAAATCCATACTTGCTTTAGAGTCTGCACGGTCACTGATAATCCTGAAGATCGCAAAAGGAACTTCGTACTCGTAGCAGACCTGAGCGACGGCTGCTCCTTCCATCTCTACACACATTGTGCTGGGCATTTGTTCAGCAATTTGGTTTTGCTTCTCTAGGGCGTTGACAAAGATGTCACCGCTACCAATAAGACCTACGTGGAACTGCGGTTTTGAACGTTGGAAAAAACGTTGCTTTTGCTCAGAGTCAAAGGCCGCATCAAAATCATTGTCTAAGTAGTCGGTACAAGACTGTCTAATGGTATTACTTAGATCGTCGTCACTATCAAAAAACGTTTTGTTTAATAAGGGCACACTGAATTTGGGGAAAAGTGGGCTGGCATCCAAATCATATTGGTAAATTGAACTGCCAATCACAATATCGCCTATTAATGCATCCGGGTGCACCCCACCGGCAAGACCGGCAAAAACGACAGAACGGACATCGAATTTGTTGATTAGAGTAGTTACTGTGGAAGCTGCGGCGACTTTACCGACTCTCGATAATACAACGATATAATTTTGACCATCGAGTTGGCCTTGGTAGTAGCGTCGACCGGCAATGATGTGGACGCTAACGCTATCACCCATATTTTGTAAAATAACAGCAATTTCTTGTTCTAAAGCGGCCATGATGCCAATCGGAGCGTCGGGATTATTTTGTTTTGCTTTAATTTTAAAGTTTTCAGTGCGCATTGTTATTAGTATGTCCTTAATTTAATCGTTATTTTTAGCTTGAAAAGGGCGGAAGCCAGGTGCTGGCTGTGTTGATACGCCTTGGGCAGCGGCTGCTTCTTGTTCTTTTTTTAGCGCTTTCATATAAGCGGGGCGCTGCTTTAGGCGTTGCCAATACGCTTGAACGCGCTCTGAGCATTGATCCAGTAGCCCAACATACTCGGCGAGCATCAGCGCATAAGCCACTGAAATATCGGCAATGGTAAAGCGATCGCCGCATAGATACATACTATCCTTGTCCTGCAGGGCCCGATCGAGTAGTTTGCTTCGACTGATAAACCACTGGCTATAATCCTCCGCCACACTAGGCAGTTGCCTTTCTGGTGTTTCAAAATACCGGTAGCGCAAAACGAGTGTTTGTGGAAAGGTCAGTGTGGCCTCACCATAATGTAAAAAATTAAGGTACTGAGGATAATCGGCTTCTTTTTCAGAAATAGTCAGTGCAGAGTCTGGCTTTTTACTAGCGAGGTATTGGCATATAGCGGCTGATTCAGTCATTAGGCCACCGTCGGTCATCAGAGCGGGCACTGTGCCTAGTGGATTTATCTCAAAAAACTCTTTGTGATGAGCGCGCGGCGGAAAATCCAACATAATTAGATGATAGTTTACGTTCAACTCTTCAAGCGTCCATAAGGCGCGGAAGGAGCGAGCACTGACACTATGATAGAGAGTGATTGTTGCATTCATGGGGTTGCTAACGCTATTCTAAAAAATAAAATACCTGATCCTGACTGAGTGTATATTTAACACAGTTTAGGACTGACGTTTTAGAAAAAGGTTCTTGGCTAGTGTAAATACTGATTGAGCTTTGTTGAGCTTACTTATAGTTGCAAATGAGAATGAGTTATTAGCTAAAGAATTGATGGCTCCATGTTAAGATTTTGTCATGCACTTGCGCTTGGCATTTGCTACGAGAGTGCGTCAGCCACGTAGATGAGTGGTCAGCAAGTTGATATTTATAATTTATTTATATAGGTGATTTGTATATGAAAAAAGTTCTTATGAGTGCTGTATTAGCCGCTTTTATGACCTCAGCCTACGCTGCTGATGATATTGTTGTAGATATGAAATTTGCTACTGAGCAGGGACCGGGAGAGTCTGCGGGCACAGTGACTATTACACAGACAGAATTCGGTGCTAAGTTTACACCGGATATTAAGGGTCTGGAGGAGCCGGGTATTCGAGGTTTCCACGTCCATGCGGTAGGTTCTTGCGATGCTACTGAGGCTAATGGCAAAATTACACCTGCCGGTGCCGCAGGTGGTCACTGGGATCCGGACTCAAGCGGTGCTCACAAGGGCCCTTGGTCTGATGGTCACAAGGGTGACTTGCCAGCTCTTTATGTCGATGCTGAGGGTGGTATTAACTATCCGGTAGTTGCTCCTCGCATTACTGACATCAATGAGCTTAAAGGCTTGGCATTGATGATTCACGTGGGTGGTGATAACTACAGCGATGACCCTGCGCCCTTAGGTGGGGGCGGTGGCCGCAATTTATGTGGCCTGATTAACTAGTCTATAAGTTGTTTTTTTAAGATAGAAAAACCCCATAAAGTGTTTGATAGCTTTATGGGGTTTTTGATTGTCTGATCTTTGTCTTTATTATTAATTAGCTAAGACCGTCGCCCGAAAATAAATGATAGCACAGCGATTATTAAGAAGATAAAGAACAGTATTTTTGCAATACCGGCAGCGGTCCCAGCAATACCACCAAAACCTAATACAGCGGCAATTAATGCGATAACCAAGAATACTACAGCATAATGAAGCATGGTTTTTCTCCTTTGTTCATAAGACATGAACTTTCACTTTAAAGTATTGCTGCTTGCTTGGCTATTATTAATTTGCAAAGAATCTCTAAAATTTGTAAGTCTTTAGGGGAAGTTTTCAACTTCTTTGTTAGAGTGTAAGGGGTATTTGCTTAAAATTGATAATTGAATGGAGTGTGCTGTTATGTTAAAGACAAAATTCTGTGAGCGATTTGCGTTAGAGTATCCGATTATTCAGGCACCAATGGTGGGCGTATCTAATACACGTTTAGCCGCAGAGGTTCTAAAGGCCGGTGCTTTACCTTCAATGGGGTGTGGCGCGATGAATGCTGCTGCGCTAGATAAAAGCATTAGCGAGTTCATGGTCTTAAGCGGTACTGAAAAAGCACCTTTAATCAATATTAATTTCTTCTCGCATCAAGAAGAAGAGCTTGATTCGATAGCCAATACTAAATGGTTAAAGGAATTAGCTCCCTTATTTGAAGGTTTCGAAACGCAAGCACCAACTTCTCTTAATGTCACCTATCAGAGTCTATTAACCGAGGATGAGCGCGTTGCCGTGCTTTTAGAAAAGCGACCGCAAATTGTCAGTTTTCACTTTGGCTTGCCTTCAGCATCGGTCTTACAAAAACTAAAAGATGCAGGAATTGTGATTTTTGCCAGTGCTTGTGATGTTGATGAAGCCCAGCAGTTAGAGTCAGCGGGTGTGGATTATATCGTTGCTCAAGGTTATGAGGCCGGTGGTCATCGGGGTATTTTTAATGCTGAGCATGATCCGAAAATTGGGACTCTAGAATTGCTTAAGCAAATTAAGCAGCACTGTGTTACACCAGTGATTGCGGCAGGTGGTGTGATGGACGGTCAGGAAATTCGCGTGATGCTGGAGCATGGTGCGGAGGCGGTGCAACTAGGCACGGCTTTTGTGCTTTGTCCAGAAAGTTCGACATCAGAAACTTATAGAGGGCAGTTACGAGAGCACGCTAAAGGAAACTCTGAAACTGTTGTAAGTGCCGATATTTCCGGACGTCCAGCGCGTGGTCTTAGAACTAAGCTGAGCGATTTAGGTACTCATTTAATTCAGGAAAAGGGATTAAAGCGACCGATTTACCCGGCTTTATATGATGTCAATAAGCAGTTAAATGATGCCGCACTTAAGCAAGGGGATGAGGGTTACGGCGCTTATTGGTCAGGCACTGGTTTAGCCAAAATCAGAGAAATGCCGGCTCAGGATTTGATTGCTCTTTTAGCCAAAGAGGCAACCGAGTAAGATTTTATTTGTATGGCTTTGTGACATTCAGATCATACTAGGGATCATCCGAATAAAAAACTTTAAATTAAGAATGAATTTTTAGGTAATATTAGAAACTATGTTTATACCTAAGAAGAGAGCTTTATGGATAGTTTAAATGCCTTATTAAATCAGCTAAGTGGAATAGTTTGGGGGCCCATTACGTTGATCCTGATTGTCGGTTGCGGTATTTGGTTAACATTTAGATTGGGTTTTCTGCAGTTCAGATATTTGCCATTTGCTTTAAAGCAGATTTTTAAAAAACATCCACAATCTGTTAATGGTCAGAATTGTGACGGTGATATTTCACAGTTTGGTGCTTTGATGACCGCTCTCTCAGCGACTATCGGTACCGGTAATATTGCTGGGGTGGCAACTGCTGTCGTGCTTGGTGGTCCGGGTGCAGTGTTTTGGATGTGGATAACGGCAGTTTTTGGTATGGCAACCAAGTATGCAGAAGCGATTTTAGCTGTTAAGTACCGTGTTGTTAACTCCAAAGGCGAGATGTCAGGTGGCCCGATGTACTATATTGAGCGTGGTCTCAATATGAAGTGGTTAGCCATGATTTTTGCCGTATTAGGTACGTTGGCATCCTTCGGTATCGGTAGTTCTGTACAGTCAAACTCGGTAGCGAGTGCGGTTGAACAGAGCTACGGAGTGGGTGTATGGGTGACAGGTATCACGCTAACTATTTTCACTGCCTTTGTATTATTGGGTGGCATTAAAAGTATTTCTCGCGCATCGTCTGTGATTGTGCCGTTTATGGCTGTCATTTATGTTGCCGGTGGTCTATGGATTATGGCGGCAAATATTGAGTTGGTTGGTCCAGCTTTTGCCAAGATTTTTACCTTGGCATGGGGTAATGAGGCGGTTGCCGGCGGTTTAATTGGTGCAATTATTCGTTACGGTGTGGCGCGTGGTGTTTTCTCTAATGAGGCAGGTATGGGCTCAGCACCTATTGCCGCTGCTGCAGCCAAAACTGATCACCCCGCGCGTCAAGCCTTTGTATCCATGACCGGTACGTTTATCGATACCATCATTGTGTGTACTATTACTGGTGTTGTCTTGGTAATGGGTTTAGAGATAGTGGATGCTGGTGGTCTAACCGGTGCAGCATTGACAACCTTCACCTTTGACGCTTTATTGCCGGGTGCTGGGGCCGATATTGTTGCCTTAGGCTTGATTTTCTTTGCTTATTCAACTATTTTGGGTTGGAGCTATTATGGTGAGAAGTGTGCTACTTATGCTTTTGGTGACGGTGTAACTTGGCCTTATCGTGTTATTTACACCGCATCTGTGTTGATCGGTGCAGTAATCCATTTAGATCTAGTATGGGCATTTGCCGATATCTTTAACGGCTTAATGGCTTTACCTAACGTTATTGGTCTATTCCTGTTAACTGGTGTGGTAGTTAAAGAAACTAATGACTTCTTTGAAAAGCGGAGAATGGGTTTATTGCCTTAATAGTAGGTAGTTAAGCTTTGTTTTTTAATTCGCCCCATTTAATTTATATACAAATGGGGCGAATTTATTACTACCTTGGTTTTAAAGATTTACCTGCCAATAACCGCGAGTACCACCAACACGCTCAATGATGCCAAGCTCTTTTAGTTTGGCAAGGTGTTTTTGTACTGCTGAGGCATTAATGCCTAGAGAGGCTACTATTGCTTGTCTGCTGATGGTTGGGTCACTTTCCAATAGCGATAAAACGGCCTGCTGACGTTGTGTTAACAGGCCTTTTTCTATTTGACCACCTATTTGACCACCTATTTTTGATTAAAAAAACGCCCCACTTGTTTGAGTACAAATGAGGCAGTTTATTGGCTGTGTTGGCTTTTAGCTTATCTTATTTTATCTTAAGCAAATTTACCCGCTTGAAAATCATTAAAGGCTTCCATAATTTCCTCTCTAGAGTTCATCACAAAGGGACCGTGTTGAACAATGGGCTCATTTAATGGTTTGCCGGCAACGATAATCACACGGCAGTCTTCAGTGGCAGTTAGAGCGATACCATCAGCTTCAGGGGCATTGGTTAAAAGTGCTAATTGAGTTGCCTCAACCGTTGCACCATTAACCGTTAATTTGCCCTCGTAAACTACGATAAAGGCATTGTGACTCGCAGGAATGGCCGTTGTAAAAGACTTGCCGGCCGGGACGTGTACATCAAGATAGAGTGGCTCTGTATTGTCACGTTGAACCGCACCCTCAACACCGTTGCTACTACCAGCGATCACAGTTACCGCAATACCCTCATTGGTAGTGTATTTTGGTAAATCAGGGCTTTGGTAGTCTTTGTACCAAGGCTTGGTCATTTTGTCTTTGGCAGCGAGGTTTAACCAAAGCTGAAAACCACGCATCACGCCTTCTTCCTGTTGAGGAATTTCCGAGTGAATCAGGCCACTACCGGCAGTCATCCACTGTACGCCACCATTTTCTAAGAGGCCTTCGTTGCCGCTACTATCACGGTGAAGCATACGCCCCTCGATCATATAAGTCACGGTTTCAAAGCCACGGTGAGGGTGGTTTGGGAAGCCGGCAATATAGTCATCAGGATTGTCGCTGCCAAAGCAATCCAGCATTAGGAATGGGTCAAGGCGCCGCTGTAGATTATTGCTTAATAAGCGAGTGAGTTTAACGCCGGCGCCATCGCTTGTTTCTTGGCCACGGTAGACTTGCTCGATTTGACGGGATTGAGTGATTGTTGACATGTGTACTCCTAACAAAGTTGTTGAGTAACGTAATTGAGTCCCGTTTATATAGGGGCAATTGTCAGGAATACAAGCTCTGTCTAACTATGGGTGTTGCTATCTTAGCTCCACTTGTTGAGAGTTCAGTTCAGTTATTACCTCCCTCACAATCTCACTTGAACTAAATGAGAAAGGGAGCTTTTTATCCAGGCTATCGAGAAAACTACCTCTCTTGCGATACTCGATGATTTTAATGTCACCGGCCAGTTGCTGAGGGGAGCTTAGATCATCGATTAAACCGATGCGTTTAGCTTCTTCACCATTCCAGAGCAGACCTGAAAATAAGCCTTCTACCTCAGTGTTTAGGCGTTTACCACGAGATTCAGTCACACGGTCGATGAATTGTTGGTGAGTGATCTCTAGCTGAGCTTGCCAAAAGGCTGCTTGCTCTTCTTGAAGTGGACTAAAAGGATCAAGGAAATTTTTATTTTCCCCGGATTTGAATACGCGTCTTTCGATGCCTAATTTGTCAATGGTATCGACAAGACCGAAAGAACTGCTGATAACGCCAATGGAGCCAACGATACTGGCGCGGTTAGCGTAGATTTCATCGGCTGCCGCAGCGATGTAATAGCCGGCTGACGCACCAATGTCATCAATATAGGCATAGACAGGCTTGTCATAGCGTGCTTTAAAGTGCAGTATATCATCGTAAATACGACCAGCTTGCACAGGACTCCCACCTGGTGAGTTGATGCTCAGCAGGACAGCTTTGGCCGAATCGCTTTTAAAGGCTTTTTCTAATAGCTCGTAGATATCATCGGCATTCACAGTTTTGTCGCTGCTAATGGCACCGTTGATTTTAATCAGTGCCATATGTGAGGGGCTACTGACTGTATCAGTGATTTTTTTGTTGCTCGAGTTTTGAAAAATGGCATATGTCCCGACAATCACCATTAAGAAAAGGATCAGGGTACGAAATATACTGTTCAAAGAGCGCCATTTACGCTCTTTCATCACTTGAACGACAATCTCATGCATGAACTCGTCGTTATTAAGAGGTTCGTAATCTTCTTTTTGCCGTTTCTTTTTGAAAAACATGGGTTACTTCTATCCTCACTGTCTAGCTAATCGGTTAAAGGGGGCTACTAACTCCTTAACTGCTTCAACAATACCTTCGCTGCTCGCACGCCAAGGGTTAATGTCCAAGCCACCGCGGCGGGTGTAGCGGGCCATTACAAAGAGCTCGTCGGGGGCGCATTGTGTCAGTAAATCGCAGTAAACTTCTTCAACGCATAGCTCATGGAAGCCATTATGCTGGCGGTAGGACACGATGTATTTTAAAAAAGCCGCTGGATCGATAGTCTTGCCTTTATAAGCAATAATGACCGTACCCCAGTCCGGTTGATTGGTCACCGGGCAGTTGGACTTTAATAAATTAGAGTACAGAATATTGACTTGCTCTGATGCTGCGCCAGCCTCGTCTTTTAACTGAAGAAGAGCGGCATTGGGCTCATAGTAATCAATCTCAACTTCTAGCTCATCCACGCTAGTACCTGGGATATTGATAAGTTGGCAGTTATTCCATTCGTGGCTTAACTTAATATCAACCTTAACCGTGCCACCACTGGCTTGGCTTAAGTCTTGCTCAAATAAAGCGACCACTTCCTCAGCGCTATTAAATTTACTTTGGTTAAAAGAATTTAGATAAAGCTTAAAAGATTTGGACTCAATTAAATAGCGATTAGTCTGTGGAAATTCAAACGAGGCAATCGCCACCACGGGCTTGCCTTTGCCATCTAACCACGAGATTTCAAAAGCAGTCCAGATATCGCCACCAATCCAGCTTGGGGTGT
>LSQX01342644.1_pt2 | contig 24523 bp, 25 predicted proteins | sample 654561 | NCBI WGS metagenome assembly LSQX01 (sample SAMN04489861, study PRJNA283612) | anaerobic digester metagenome | isolation source: 4 biogas reactors fed with cattle manure at either 37C or 55C with and... | place: Denmark: Kongens Lyngby | collected 2014
TTTTGTTTTGGCTTTACCATATCTTACTTGATTATATCAAACTACAGATATATAATGATATAAATTCGGTCTTATGTCCTTTTGGGCATAAAGCTCTGGAAGGAAATTGATTAGTATGAATATATGGCATGATATATCGAAAAGCTGTATACAGCCCGAAGATTTCACCGCTGTTATCGAGATTCCCAAAGGCGGTAAAAACAAATATGAAATGGATAAGGATACGGGGTTGCTGCGGCTTGATCGCGTCTTATACACCGCAACACACTATCCGGCAAACTACGGATTTATTCCCCGCACCTACGCGGACGATGGAGATCCCCTTGACGTCCTTGTCATGTGCCAGGAATCGATTGTGCCTATGACCCTGGTACAGTGCTTTCCAATAGGCGTCATAAAGATGTCGGACGACAAGGGGCTTGACGAAAAGATTATCGCCGTACCCTTTAGAGACCCCTCTCTGTCGTGCTATAATGATATTTCCGAACTCCCGGCCCATACTTTTGACGAGATACAGCACTTTTTTTCGGTTTATAAATCCCTTGAAGGCAAGGAAACCGTCATCAAGGAAGTGCTCGGAAGAAACGAAGCGGTAAAGGCTATCAGGCATTGTATTGACGAATACGATAAGCATTTCTGCGACAGACGCGGTTCGTGAGATAACATAACACCTGAAAGGTACGTGAAGCAAAGTGGATGAAGTAAAAACATCTGGTTTCAGGCAGGAAAACCTGACAATGCTGACCGACTTTTATGAAATAACCATGGCTAACGGTTTTTTCAGCAACGGGAGAGCAGACCAGATTGCTTATTTTGATATGTTTTTCAGAAAAATACCCGACGACGGCGGGTTTGCAATCATGGCGGGTGTCCAGCAGCTGGTTGAATATCTTGAACGCCTTTCCTTTACCTCTAAGGATATAGAATACCTGAAATCGAGAAATATTTTCAGCCAGAACTTTCTTGACTATCTTAAAAACTTCAAATTTTCTTGCGATGTTTGGGCGATACCAGAGGGTACCCCGATATTTCCTTATGAACCTGTCGTCACTGTACGCGGGCCTATCATTCAGGCGCAGTTTATCGAAACCATGGTTTTGTTGACAATTAATCATCAATCTTTGATTGCAACCAAGGCAAATCGCATGGTCAGGGCGGCTCAGGGCCGCGATATTATAGAGTTCGGCTCACGCCGCGCCCACAGCTATGACGCCGCGATTTACGGCGCAAGGGCGGCGTATATCGGGGGTTGCAAGGGCACCTCCTGTACAATAGCCGAACAGAAATATGGCATCCCCGCCCTCGGAACCATGGCACACAGCTGGGTTCAGCTTTTTGACAGCGAACTGGAAGCATTTAAGACATATGCAAGCGAATATCCCCATGCATGTATTTTACTTGTGGACACCTATAACACCTTGAAATCGGGCATTCCAAATGCAATCCGCACCTTTAATGAAGAGCTTCTGCCGCGCGGCGCCCGTCCGGCAGGCATCCGCATTGATTCGGGGGATATTACCTATCTCAGTAAAAAGGCGAGAAAAATGTTGGATGAGGCGGGCTATCCCGACTGCAAAATCACCGCTTCAAATGCGCTTGACGAATATATAATACGCGATATGATTCTCCAGGGAGCATCGGTTGACAGCTTCGGCGTAGGCGAACGTCTGATAACCGCTGCAAGCAATCCGGTTTTCGGGGGCGTTTACAAGCTATCGGCTGTCGAGGTCGATGGAAAGGTTATACCGAAAATAAAGGTAAGCGATAACGTAAGCAAGATTACAAATCCATGCTTTAAAAAGGTATGGAGGCTTTATGACCGTGAAAGCGGAAAGGCCATTGCCGACGTCATAACCTTGCGCGATGAAGTAATTGACGACACAAAACCCTATGTCATATTTGATCCGGACCACATCTGGAAACGTAAAACGGTTGACAACTTTATCGCACACGAGCTTCAGGTGCAGCTTTTTGCCGGCGGGAAACGTGTTTACGGCTCCCCTGACGTCCAAGAAATACGCTCTTATTGCAAACAGCAGATTGAAACCATGTGGGATGAAGTACTGCGTTTTGAAAATCCGCATAAATACTATGTTGATTTGTCGCAGCCGCTCTGGGATGAAAAGCAACGCCTGCTTTCGGAATTCAGCAGTTGAATAAACTATAAATGAATCTTCCCCGCGGATTTACTGCGGGGAAGATTCATTTATAGTCCGTGTTTTGCCTTGCTTTATAAAGAAGCGCCGTCGGCTGATTTCAAAACTAAATTTCGGGAAAAACAAAGCTTGCTGATCTCGGGTTCACTTCAAACACGATTTTATTATCGGAAAAACATTCGCCGTCAACACATACGGTTACAGGTTTTGGTGAACTGACGGTCATACTCTTCCCCCTGAAGCTACGTACAAAGGGCAGATCGAGATGCTTCCCCGCTTTATACTGCTTTAAGAATTGAAGTATTTTTGCCCTGCAAATCGTATCGATTAAGATAAAGTCAAGCAGACCGTCATCAAAGACGGCCTGGGGCGCTCCTCGATATCCTCCGCCGTAGTATTGACCGCTGGCAGCAAGAGACAAAATATACTCGCCCTTATATTTAACAATCCCCTTTTCGGTCTCGATACTGACATTAAGATATCTTCCTATATGATGGAAAAACATGTACAAAACCGCAAGATTATACGCCATAGAGCCCGAAACAAACGGAAAACGCTTGAAATATATCATCTTATTTGCGACATCCGCGTCCATGCCTATACAGCAAATATTAAAGGAAATATTGCCATTGCAGTCAATAGTATCAACCCTGCGTGCCGTACCATTGACCTGGGCTTTTATCGAAGTGAAATCAAGGTTATCTCCCAGACTTTTTACATAATCGTTTGCAGAACCACAGGGAATGCAGGCGATTTCGACATTATCATATCCAAAGGAACCGTTCAATATCTCCATGAGGGTTCCGTCACCGCCGCATGCGTATAAACGTACCGCTCCCCCCTGCTTTGCGTAAAGCTGGGCAAAACGTATCGCATCCTTAGGCGCCGAAGTAACGTGGATGACATAATCTCCCGGATTGTCCGCAAAATATCCTTTTATCTTGGGAATAAAGCTTAAGGCACGCTGTTTTTTGCCTGCCGCCGGATTCATTATAAAAACGTGTTTCATTATTTTTGTCCTCTCGAAAAGTTTATTTGTAATACATATAAAGCTGGCATTTTAGCATACCGTTATAAAGCTTCCTCCGTTTATCCGCAGGTCTTCCGAAAAGATTTTCGAAGTCATCATGCGGACTGATAATATAATAACTCCACTTTGGATGCGGTTTAAAAACCCTGCCCATCAAGCGTATAATCTCTTCTGCAGCCCGCAGGTCGAGAAGCCGTTCGCCGTATGGCGGATTGCACAGAACAGCCCCACCGTCGGAGTTAATTTTAAATTCCGACAGGTTGGCAACGGCGGCGGTAATACAATCGCCCACCCCTGCTTTTTCCGAGTTTTTCAAGGTCAAGGCAACCGATTCCTCGTCAATATCTCCTCCCCATGCCGAAAACTCGTTTTTCTGCCCTGCCAATTCCTTTGCGCGGCTTCGCTCCTGATCCCAAATTTTTTCCGGAATTTGCCTCCACGACGACGACGCAAATTTACGTTTGATTCCCGGCGCAATACGCAATGCAGCCAGCGCCGATTCTATAAGCAATGTTCCCGAACCGCAGCACGGATCAAATACCCTCGGAGCATATCTAACCCTTGCCAAATCGGCAATGGCGGCAGCCAATGTTTCTTTAATCGGAGCCTCGCCTGATTTTGCGCGATAGCCTCTCTTATGCAAACCGGGGCCGCTTGTATCTATAAGCATTGTAATCTCATCTTTGTGAATTGTAAACTGAATTTGATAAAGAGTTCCGGTCTCTTCAAACCACGAAACCCTATATCGCTCCTTAAGCCGCTCAACAACCGCCTTTTTAATTATCGACTGGCAATCGGGTATACTGTGAAGCTTTGAATCCAGCGACCATCCCTTAACGGGAAAGCGGTCGCTTTTTCCTATAAATCGCTCCCACGGCAATTCTCGCACCTTTTCAAACAGCTCTTCAAACGAAAGCGCTTTGAACTGTCCCATAACCACCTGTATGCGTTCGGCATAGCGTGAACCAATATTCGCACGCGCAAGAATTTCCGGACCGCCCTTGAAAAGAACTCGTCCGTTCTGAGGTCTTACCTCAAGGGCTTCCATGCGACGAAGCTCGTCGCCCAGAATCCCCTCAATTCCAAACATGCATGGCGCGCAAAATAATTGTGGTCCCATAATTTATCCTTTCTATAATTCGAATATTAATAATATAGTCACCAATAACGATAAAATTTATTATTACGGCAATAACCTGAAATACCGGGATGGTTTCCTAACAAAAAAGCCGCGAAAAATGCGGCTCTTTGTATAATTTATCGTCAACAAGGCTATGCGTTAGGTTCAAGCAATCCGTAGTTTCCGTCCTTACGGCAATAAACAACATTGATTTCGTTTGTATCCATATTGCGGAACATATAAAACTGGTGTCCGAGAAGATTCATTTGTAAAACAGCCTCTTCAACATCCATTGGCTTTACCGAAAACTTTTTAGATTTTACAATCTTAAAATCATTTTCCTGTTCGTTTTCATTAATTGAGGCATCATTCAGAAAGGCATCGTCACGAAGCTTTTTTGCAAGGCGTGTTTTGTTTTTCCTTATCTGTCTGAACAAGATGTCCACAAGCTTGTCCACAACTTCATTTGCTTCGGGCGAGGCATCCTCCGCCCGGAAAATCATCCCGTTGTTTCTGATTGTAATCTCAACACGTTGCAAATTTCGTTCCTGTGAAACGGTTACTTCAGCCTGTGTGTCCGGCTCAAAAAACTTGTCAAGCTTTGCAAGTTTTTTCTCCGTCCTCTCGGTAAAGGATTTACCTAGCGGAACCTTTCTGCTGGTAATCGTGATTTTCATTACCTCAACTCCTGTTCCTTATCCCTTTGCAGGAATTTTGTTTGTAAAGCCCCGATATAAACCCCACTAGAACATAAAGGTTTATATACAGTATTTTACACTTTTATTATACCAAAACATCATGTATAAGGAAAGGGTTTGGATGAAAATCACCTATAATATTTTGCTCGCATGTCTTGTGACGTGGCAGCCGACGTTTACCGCAACGGGAAGCCCGGCAATATGGGTCGGATATGTTTCGATGGCCACCTTAAGTGCGGTTGACCTGCCCCCGAATCCCTGAGGCCCAACATTAAGCGCATTCACAGCCTCCAACGCCTCGGCTTCCATCCTTGAATAGTAAGGATCGGGGTTTGCCTCATCAAGCGGTCGGCATAACGCCCGCTTTGCCAGAATGGCGCACAATTCAAAATCTCCGCCTACTCCGACGCCGAGCACCATGGGCGGACATGCATTGCTTCCCGCCAATTCAGCGGTTTCACAAATAAAGCCGATAATATCATCATAACCCGCCGCCGGAGTAAACATCTTTAAGCGGCTCATATTCTCGCTGCCAAAACCTTTCGGAGCTACTGTTAGCTTGATACTTTTCCCCGCAACAAGATTGATGTGCAGTACTGCCGGGGTATTGTCATCGGTATTTTTACGGCGCAGGGGGTCAGAGACCACAGAACAACGCAAAAGTCCTTCGGTATAGCCTCTTGCTACCCCTTTATTTACCGCATCGGACAGCAACCCGCCGGTAATATGGACATCCTGACCGATTTCCGCAAACACAACCGCCATTCCGGTATCCTGACATACGGGAAGCCCGAGCTTTTCGGCAGCCTTAAAGTTTTCCGCCAAATCACGCATGATTTCCTTCGGCAGCGGATTTACTTCTTGTTTTTCGGCGTTGCACACGGCATTTTTTACGTCGTCCGTCAAATACCGGTTTGCCTCAATACATAAATCGCACACCGACTGTTCAATCAATGAAACATGTATTTCCCTCACCAAGCAACCCTCTTTCAGTAATTAATTGGCGGTTAGTATTATACGCTGTCCTCTGCAGAATACCTCCGATGGCTTTGCAAAAAGTGCTAACGGCTCGGTATCAAACAAAACAAAATCGGCGTCTTTCCCAATTGTAATCGAGCCAACACGATCATCGATCCCGCATATTTCTGCGGGGGTGATTGTGATTGCCCTAAGCGCCTGGTCAAACGCAAGCCCCTCGCGTGCCGCCAGACATGCGCACAGGGTCAGATACTGCGCCGGAATGACGGGATGGTCGGTAATGATTGCAAACTCCACGCCGGCCTTATGTAATATAGCGGGGCCTTTCGGGGTAAGATCATGCAGTTCGGGCTTGGAACGGTCACATAAAAGCGGGCCGCAAAGAACCCTTGTCCTGTCGTTTGCTAAAATATCTGCGGCAAGATGCGCTTGTGTGCCATGAACTATAACATAGTCGAGGTTAAACTCTTTTGCTATTCGATGGGCTGTGAAGATGTCGTCCAGACGGTGTGCGTGAAAATGCACCGGGAGCTCCCTTCTGATAACCGGAAGCAGCGCCTCGCATTTAATATCGTATTCCGGTTGGTCCACATCCCGGTCAACCTCCGCCTTTTGTTTATCCTCATCATATCTCTTTGCGTTTGCAAGCTGTTCTCTGATAATCGCCGCGGTTGCCATCCTTGTTACCGGAGACTGGTTTTTCCCATGATAAACGGTTTTCGGGTTTTCACCGAGTGACATTTTCATTGCAACGGGCGCTTTCACAAGCATATCATCCATACGCTGTCCAAACGTTTTCATGGCACAAAGCTGACCGCCGATAGGGTTTGTGCTGCCGGGTCCCGTGATAACCGTAGTTGTTCCGGCTTCAAGAGCCTCGCGAAAGCACCTGTCTAAGGGATTGACTGCATCGACAGCACGCAGATGCGGGGTTGCGGGGTCGGTATCCTCATTCCCGTCGTCCCCTTCAAATCCGAGAGAATCCTCCCACATGCCAAGGTGGGAGTGTGCGTCGACAAAACCGGGCAGCAGTATGCCCCCTTTTGCGTCGAATATATCATCGTCATTACCCGTGTACGGCATATTGCCGATTTCGGATATTATACCGTCGACCGCCCTTACAAAGCCGTTTTCTATAACAGGCTGGTCCAATGTATACACCTTTGCATTGATTATAACCATATAGAGCAATTCCTTTCCGTTGTCCTGAAACATAAAAAGGGCGGAGCATAGCCCCGCACCATAAAATCATAAGAATCAGCGCGAACCGCGGCGGGAAAATCCGCCATGCTTGCCGTCAAGCGATCGCTTCAAATCGAGCATTTTTTCATCGCTGGTCTGTTTGAATTTAGAAATCATATCCTCAAAATTTGTGGCTTCATTTTTAGTGTTTTGCCATTCAAAGCCGCCGGGACGACCGGGCGAGGTATTGCGCTGACGCGCCGCCTCGGGTTCAACCGCTTTTTTCATGGAAAGACTGACCTTGCCGTCTTCACCGATGGTGAGAACCTTGACCTTGACCGTCTGGTTTTCGGTGACATAGTCGCGGATTTCCTTGACGTAGGTCGGGGCAACCTCAGAAATATGAACCATTCCGGTTCTTCCTCCCGGAAGCTCAACAAAGGCGCCGAATTTAGTAATACCTGTGATTTTGCCTTCCAACACCGCTCCAACTTCAAGCTGCATATGTGACTGTTTTCCTCCTAAAATTTATAATGAAACTAAATTTAATCCGTCTTAGGTATATCTATTGCCCAAATGCCGCGGGCAAGATTTTAATTGCCGATATATATGGTTTCACCCTGACGGGCCATATTTTCACGCGCTTTTTCCTCAAGATAATCCTCATAGTTTTCATTCTTATGCTTGAGCTCTTCGATTTCCTTATTCAACTGTTCGGATGCTGCATTTATTTCCGCAATTTTCTTTTGCCGATTACTGATTTCAAGTTGTAGCTGTATCAGCATCACAACAACATAAATAGAAAAGGCGGCCAGCGCTATCCGAAGAAAAATGCTTTTTTTCTTTCTTTTCCTTCCAGCAGCCTTCATTTTTTCTTTTTCCCCTTTTTATGTACAGCACGGGGCTCGGTGCCCTCCTCATTTGCAGACACTTTTTTTTGATTATACAACATTGTACCTGTATGTTTCAAGCCTTTTTTAAAATTACCAGCTATTTTACTTAATAAATTTTTGATTATCTGTAAAAATTTACGAGCCGGTCTGCGCAATATTCCAATTATGTATCTAAACGGATAAAAAACGAGTCTCCAAAACAAATTCCATGATTTTAATATAAAGGCGGTTACGGTACCGGAAAATTTCATTACAAGCCGTCCGATAGTAAAATAATACGAGGCAAATCCGATACCTTCGCCCAGAAAAAGATAAAAGCGCAGCCTGCCGTCCATGACGGCAAGTGCGAATAAAAACGTAATTACTGCCGAGGTCGAAAAAAACAGCACGTCCTGAAAAAACACGGCGCGGCTTTTTGAGCGCATAATAAGACGAGGCACCCTGTATAAATCATAATAAAATCCAAGTATGAAGCCCATACCGCAGGACAAAAAAAGCTGGTGAAGCTGCTCTTTAAGCGTTATTTCCACGGTATACGCCCCTATTTAAAGAGACGACCGAAAAAGCCGCCGCCCCTCGACTGGATTTCCGAATATGCAAGCGAGTATATCTGCCCTTCCAGAGTCAAATCCCCAGTTTCAATATTCAGCTTATTAATATGTAGGCCCTCGCCTTTTACAGTAAGCTCGCCTAATTCGGTATAGATAACCACCGTCATATCGTCAAAACTGTCCACATCAGATACTCCGGATACCGTTAAGGCGCGGCGATTCTCAAGAATCAAATGGTGGGGCATCTGTATCGCTTTTCCCTCCGGCATTGCATGACACTCCTTTTATAGCCATTGGAGGAAAGCTCTCTCCTGAGGTGTATTGCAATCACATGCAAAAGCAGGTAATAGGGAGAGAGCTTCCCTCGTTCGCTCAGGGATCGGTTCATATTCCCGAAACGAACACGTCATTTCTGACGATTCAATTCATTTTATGTGCCTGTCATGCCGAATATGACCTATCTATGGTAAAATACGATACAACTCCGATGCTTGATCCTTGCCCGCAAATTCCTGAACAGATATAACTTCGGTACGCAGGGTGCGAGTACCGATATTAAGTTCGATAATATCCCCCGGCTTCACTTCATAAGATGCTCGGGCCGCCTTGCCGTTTACAAGAACGCGGCCAGCGTCACATGCTTCATTCGCAATCGTCCGTCTTTTAATCAGACGGGAAACCTTAAGATATTTGTCCAGACGCATAATATTTGTCCTTTCTTGCCTTGAGCGACCTTCTTGTTCGATATTGGTGTTATATGTCAGAGAAGCCGCCCAACCGGACGGCTTCTCTGACAGAATAATTTTTGACTTAAGTTATTTTGCAACGGCGTCTTTGAAAGCCTTGCCAGCCTTGAAGACAGGCTGTTTCGAAGCTGGAATAACAATCGTCTCTTTTGTACGGGGATTGCGGCCGGTTCTTTGCTGGCGGAAACGAACTTCAAAAGTTCCAAAGCCGACGAGCTGAACTTTGTCACCGGAAGCAACCGATTCCACAACGGAATCAAGCACAGCAGAAACCGCCTTCTCGGCATCCTTCTTTGATAAACCTGACTTCTGAGCAACTGCAGCTACCAATTCCACTTTGTTCATGTTTTTACCTCCATTGATTTTATACACCAGCGGGTTAAACCGCGCATGGATAATGTTATTGCCCCATTCATCGGGTTTTAAATATAAACAACTGGTCGTCAGCCGTTTATCGATTTAGCCTTTTCCCATAGTTTGTCCAGTTCTAAAATATCTAAATCAGCGAGATTGATACCTTTATCCGCCGCAAGCGATTCGACCAGCTCAAATCTCTTGATGAATTTATCGCAGGCTGACGTCAGGGATTGCTCTGCGTCGCAATCAATAAACCTTGATACGTTGACGGCTGAAAACAGAAGGTCGCCAAGCTCCTCCTCCATTTTCTGCGCATCACCGTCTGCTATAGCCTCTTCAAGCTCCCGCCTTTCGCTTTCAAGTGCGCTCAAGGCGCCTGAAGCCTCGGGCCAGTCAAAACCGATTCTTGCCGCGCGGCCTTGCACCTTCGCAGCCCTCATTAATGCCGGAAGGCTTTTGGGGACCGAGCGAAGAAGCTCTGTCTGGGATGTTCCGCCTTTTGTTTCGCGTTTAATCTTATCCCAGTTTTCAAGGACCTGACCGCTGTTCTCGACGTCAACATCGGCAAAAACGTGCGGATGCCGGACAATAAGTTTTTTACAAATCCCGTCAACCACATCATGAAAATCGAACCGGTTGTTTTCCTGTTCAATCTGGGCGTGGAATACAATCTGAAGCAGGATATCGCCCAGTTCTTCGCAAAGAAGCTTCATATCGTTGCGGTTGATTGCCTCGATGGCTTCGTGGGTTTCCTCAAGCAAATTGGACCGTATGCTCTGGTGGGTCTGCTCTCTGTCCCAGGGACAGCCGTCGGGAGTTCGCAGAATTCGCATAATTTCGATTAAATCCTGAATCTCATAACGATCCTTTTGCTTATAGTTAACCGGCATATTTCATCCTCCGTGCCGCCGCCGAAAGCCAACAAATGGCTTTCTTATTGTATATATTAACCTATCCAGTTGTATTTTGCAAGTATTTGAGCAATTTTTTGTCCTTTAGGAAGCATTAAAATATCCTCGCGCTCAATCGCCCTAATAGACAGCAAGGCCAAAATATAGACAAATATCGCAATTACTATGGCAATTATCACCGCCGCATTGGACGGAATAACCTTGGAAAGAAGCCCATTTGACGCCCATGCCGCCGCACTGCAGCATATGGTTGCGAACAGTGGCTTAATAAAGATTGAACGCCAGTGTATCGAGGTGCCGAGCATCCTTCGCAGATAAACAAGGCTTAAAGCAACCATGGTGGTGAAGCAGGCAAGTGTGCTGTATGACGCGCCTATCACATTTATTCTTGGATTCATCACCAGCAAAATATTCAAAAACAGCTTGATTGCCCCGCCGATAAGTACAATTTTTGCGGGAACGTCCGCCCGCCCCATAGCCTGTAGCATTGCGTATATAGGACCTATAAGGCAGATAAACACGACGGCAAGCCCGAGTATTTCAAGCTGAGGACCTGCCACCTCTGCCACAACAGGGTCATAAATCAAGGTCAAAATCGGTTTTGCAAGAGCGGTCAGCCCGAGTCCGGACGGCAGAGAAATCAGCAGGGTAATCCTCAAAACGGTTGATACCATATTTTTTAGCTGTCTTTTATCCCGAAGCTCCCATGCCGAGGTAACGACCGGCAGGGCACTGATTCCCAGAGAAAGGGTTATATTCGGCACAAGGGTTGCAAGGGTAAGCGCAATATCACGATTGCCCGTCAAAAAGGCATTGATATCCTCAACCTTTTTGACCGAAAAGGCATGTGAATATATATCGCGAATTATATCTCCGCTGTTTTCCACAACAACCGCAAGGCATTTCTGGAACGAAACCGAATCGATAAGGTTAGAAAGCTGGGTTGCAAGGGTTCCAAAGGCAACCGGTACGGCAAAGCGCAGCAATGCTCTGAATATCGTTTTTGGATTTTGCGGCTTGGGTGAACTTGATAGCTCCTCCTTTGTGATTCCGTTGCCGTACCTGCGATAGCGCAAATATAAATAGGCAAAAGAAAAAAACGAACCGATTGTAACACCAAGCATGCCGCCGCCCGCGACATACGGCAGGCTGTACTCCAGCGCCTTGTCCGCCGACTCGGCTATCCTGCCGTAAACGGCATGACCGTTGTTATACTGCCACAATCCTAAGTTCAAAGCCCCCGCGGCGAGCGCAAGCCCGAACAAAAGCTTCCCAACCACTTCGACAATCTGCGAAACGGCTGTAGGAATCATGTTTCTTGAACCCTCGTACACCCCGCGATAGGATGACACCATACAACAGAACATAATGGAGGGCGCCATTATAATCATTGCCAGTCTGGCATTCGGAATCTTAATGTAATCGGGGTAAAAAAAGGCTGAAACCAACATGATAATAGTGCCGAGCGTACCGGTCAGCAAAAACAGGCGGTTAGCCACCCTGTGTATCACCCTGACATCCCGGTAATTGCCGAGGGTAAGACTCTGGGATACCATACGGGAAACCGCAATAGGCAATCCGGCGGTCGATACGGTATAAAGCGGGATGTATATGTTAAAGGCAACAATAAAATAGCCGTATGCGGTTTCATTTATTTTTTGAAGCGGTATTTTAAAGAAAAGTGCTCCGATTATTTTGGTGAGAATCGCGGCGGCTGAGAGAATCAGCGCACCGTGCAGGAAACTCTGTCTATTGCGTTTCGGCAAGCCTTATCAATCCTCTCAACTTTAATATCGAATAATGCAGGTATTATACTTCACAATTTTTTATCGCGCAAGCATGGAATTAACGCGGCCTGCCGTTTCATGCATAATTCTTTCGATATCCATGGTAAGGTATTCACCTTTACAGTATAATACGTGGCCGTCAACCACCGTCATCTCCACATTTGAGCGGCAGCTCGCATAAACAACGTTAGAGAGTGTGCTGTGATTGGGTGTCATTTCCGAACTATTGAGGTTAAGTACAACAAAATCGGCACGGTATCCGTCTAAAATATCCCCGCAGTCGGTTCTTCCCTGTGATAATGCCCCTGCTCTTGTCGCCATATACAGAGCGTCGCCGGCAGGCAGGACACAGGGATCCTGTGTTATTCCCTTGGCAAGCAGTGCCGCGGTACGCATCTCCTCAATCATATCAAGATTGTTGTTGCTGGCGGCGGAATCTGTACCCAAAGCCACATTAAGACCTAGTTTTTTCATTTTGTCAACCCGGGCAATACCGCTTGCAAGCTTCAGGTTGCTCTGCGGACAATGGGCTATATTAACGCCGCATTCGGCGAGCACCTCCATATCGATATCGCTCAGCCAGACGCAATGGGCCGCCGTGACAGGCAGGTTCAGCAAACCTGTGTCTTTCATTACGATCGTCGGCGTTTTTCCGTGCCGCCCGACACATTCGAGCTGCTCTTTATTTGTTTCGGAAAGATGCAGCTGGACACGTAGGTTGCGCGAAGCCGCAAAATCGGCGACGTCCGAAAGAATATCTGGTCGGGTGGTATACTCCGAATGGGGCGCGGCATCAATCAATACACGTCCCTCCGCTTCGCCATGATAGCTGTCTATCAACTCGGACATCTCATGGAAGGCGGGAAGGTCATTAAACCGCTTTGATTTATCAAAACAACTTATACCCCGTCCTATGTTGGCCTTAATTCCGCTTTCGATTACCGCCTGTGCTATCCGGTCACAAAAATAGTACATATCCGAAAAGGATGTGGTTCCCGACGCCAGCATCTCGGCAATGCCGAGCAGACTTCCCCAATATACGTCCTCTCCTGTCAGCTTGTCCTCAAAGGGAAATATACGGTCAAAAAGCCAGCGGTCAAGCTGCATATCATCCCCGTATCCCCGCATCAGGGTCATGGGTACATGGGTATGTGCGTTTACCATACCGGGCATCAGAAGCCTGCCGCTACCGTCATAGCTATCCCATTCGCCCCACGGAAGCTCCTTTCCGATACTGAAAAAGCGACCGTCCTTAACGGCGACATTTACATTTTCCAGCATGGTACCGTCGGCGCGCAGAACGGTAATATTCTTAAACAGCAAGCCAATCCCTCCCGACCACTGTATGATACTGCCGCTATATTTGAGAAATGATCGCCCTCATCAACCGGCTGAACTCCTCCGAAAGCCGGGCAGCCGTTTGTGTAACTTCCTCATCGCTGACCCTGCTATCGGGTATAATGCCTGCTGCCATATTTGTAATACAGGACATGCCGAGCACCTCCATACCGCATTGAGCCGCGGTAACCGCCTCGAATACGGTCGACATGCCGACGGCGTCGCCCCCCAATGTGCGGATGGCGCGGATTTCTGCAGGGGTTTCAAATTCGGGACCGGGCATATAAAAATAAACGCCCTCCCTCAAATAAATCCCTTGGTTTTCGGCGCACCTTTTTGCAATCTCACGCATGCGAGGCGAATAAAGGCGGCTTAAATCAAAGAACCTCTCGCCGAACTCGGGCAGATGATGCCCCCTTGCAGGACTTTCGGCGAAAAATTTTATATGATCGGTTATCAGCATGAAATCGCCGACATTAAACGATTCGTTCACCCCGCCGGCGGCATTCGTCAGCACAAGCTTGCTCACGCCCAGAAGATGCAGGACCCTCACATAAAAGCTGACGGATTCGGGCGAGTATCCCTCGTACACGTGAGAACGTCCCGAGAGCATGATTATAGGCTTTTTATAAAACACGCCGGAGACAAGCATTCCGGCGTGGGATTCTACGGTTGGACGGGGAAACCCCGGAATATCGATATATGGAATCCTTACGACAGACTCGAGCTCATCCGCAAGCCTGCCCAGACCGGAGCCCAAAACAACGGCTGTTTCCGGGGTTTTTATGATTCGCTGTCTTAAATAATCCGCGCTCTCCTTGTATTTTTCATATGGTATCATTTTTTACCAATCCTTCGGATTTATAAATCTACCTTTGCCCCGCATTTTTTACAAAAGGCTGCGTCATCAGGATTCGGAGCACCGCAGTCCTTACACCGAACAGTGTAACGATAGGCATCTATTTTCTTTCTCAAAGCATCAATTTTTAACTGATACTCGTTAAGTCTGGTAACACAATCGTCAACCATCGGGGAAACATCCTCCCCCGCCTTGCGGGCGTCATATACAAGCCGCCCCAAGCCTTCCAAGACCGAGGACATCTCCTTTTCCAGTTCGGCTGCTTCAATCTTTAAACGTGTGACTTCAATAAAATCGGAGGTTTTTTTGCCTGCAACCTCAGCAACACTCTTTGCTTTTGATATGACATCCTCAAAGCTCGTCAAAGTAACTCCTCCTAATACATATTTTGTTAGCCGATTAGAACAGGCGAATCGCATTCGTCTGTTTTAGTGTTAAAGTATGGTTTGATTATAGCACAACACATCGTGCATTGGCAAAGGTTTCTACCTCGCCTGTTATTATTATATGATGTTTACCCGATAAATTCACGCAGCATGGAGTCCTTCGGAACAACATCGACAGGAAGGTGTTCAAATTTCGAGAGCACCTTGATAAGATGCTCAACCGTTTCGCTGTACGGGTTATCCGCCGGAACCTCCTTTAATAAAGGCAACAGCAGTTTGGCAAATACACAGGGTTCAAAAGCATGTGTTGTATCAATAAGATAATCGACGGTATCCACAAAGGGGAACATATACTCGTTTTCGCCGCGAACAACCTGTTGCCACATCTGGAGGGTATTGGTGACCGAGCTGTTTCTGAATCTTTCGTCCCGAAGCAGTCTTCTTGTCAGACGAATATCCCTTCTTGCCATCAGCTTTTCGTCCTGCGAAAAAATCGGGGATACCGTATTTACAAATATCTTAAAAAGGTTTTCCGAGGGAAGATGCTGTTCAAAATATGGATTAATCGCATGAATGCCCTCAAAAATCACAACCGAGTTCTGGCTGATTACAAGCTCACGTGTTTCATCCATGGGCTTTCCGTGGTGAAAATCAAAACGCGGAATATCTGTCCTGCCGTCACGTATAAGCTCCCGCATGCATTTTTCAAGCTCATCCAGCCTGAGAGCCTCCAAAGCCTCATAATCATAATTCCCGTTTTCAAGGCGGGGCGCCTGTTCCCTGCCCCGGTAAAAATCATCCATAGAAACGGTATGCGCCTCTACTCCGAGTTCCTTAAGACAGGAGGTCAGCTTTGCGGCGGTTGTCGTCTTTCCGGATGACGAGGGGCCGGAAAGCATCACAAGACAATGGTTATCGAACCCCACAGCAAGATAACGCGCCAGCTTTTCGATTTCCCTCTGATATCGTTCGCTTTCCTCAACAATAAAGCCCGCGGCGTCAGACACGACACGCTCGTTTATATCATTAAGATTAATTCTGCGTTTTCTGAAATAGCGTTTCATAAAATGAAATCACCCGACCTTTTCTTTGTATCATGTCGGCAAAGCGACCGTTGTATTCGTAGGGAAATTTATAATTAAAAATCCTCTCTATATACTCGGTTCCGGGTCGGCGCAGCTTGGTAACCCCTCCCGCCCCGCACGCCAGAATAGTGTGGGTTTCATCCATGATAAAGACATTGTACAGTCCCTCATATCCCGGCTTTGACCACCCGGTATTCTCGGTTCCGCCGAGTGTTCTGCTCTGACGATATAGATAATAAGGATGGTATCCCTGCTCTCGCAGGCGTGAAATGCTGGAATCCACCATACGGACGGTCTGACGTCCGTTTTCATAATCCTCACGATTGTTTTTGACTATATTGGAAGCACGCTTCATTGCAAGGGTATGAACGGTGACGCTCTCGGGAGAAAGCGAAAATATTCCGTCAAGGCTGCGGTTAAACCCTTCATAGGTATCCTCGGGAAGTCCGGCAATCAAATCGGTATTGATGTTGCCAAATCCGATTTCGCGTGCAAGAGAAAAAGCCTGATAAAACCGTTCTGCGGTATGCCGTCTGCCGATGGCGGCAAGCACATTATCGTTCAGGGTCTGCGGATTTATGCTTATACGTGTAACACCCGCATTTTTTATTGCAACCAGTTTATCCTCGGTTACAGTGTCCGGCCGCCCCGCTTCAACAGTATATTCACGCAGGTAGGACAAATCAAAGCTGTTTTTGACCGCGTCAAAAATGCGTGTAAGCTGCTCCGAGTTTATTGCGGTAGGCGTACCGCCCCCCATATAAACAGTTTCAAGATGCAGTCCGAGCCGCCGCGCAATCTCTCCAGTGTACTCAATCTCTCTGCAAAGTCGCTCAACATATTCGGGTATAAGCTTCGCCGCGCGCTCAACGGTATGCGACACAAATGAGCAGTAATCACAGCGTGAAGGGCAGAACGGAATCGAAATATAAAGGCTGAATGAATTCGGACGGGAAAGAGCCAAAATCGGATTTTCCGCTTGCAGGGTTTCAAGACAAAAATCTGTTTTCTCCCTGCTTACCAGCAATTCTTCGCAAAACCATCTGATTGCCTCCCGTTCCCCCTGCTGGGCGATAAGCTTTCTCATCAGCTTGACCGGACGAACTCCGGTAACCGCTCCCCACGGCAGTGTAAAGCTTAACACCTTTGCAAACAGATTATATAGCTGAACTGCAAGCTTCAGCTCAAGATCGACCTCGTTATCCTGATTATCCTTGGATACGCGTTCTATAACCGATTCTTTTTGCTTATAAAAAGTCAATTCTGTTTTAAGAACCCATTCATGCAGGTTGTCTGTAAGACAGGAAACGGCAATAATCGGACTGTCCGAATATGCGCCGGGTTTGTCTGTTACGGTAATCCTTTCCCGGGGCAAAAACAGTCTGCATATATTCTCAATCTCAAACCTGTAATTATGTCCGTCAATAATCAAAACCATATCCTGATGAATTCATATACGGGTTGCCCCTTTTTTCCTCAGCCAATGTAGTAGATGGGCCGTGACCCGGGAGCACCGTATAATCTCCTTCCAGTTCACTTAATCGATTCAAAGAGCACATTATAGCCGCGCTGTCACCACCTGGGAAATCGGTGCGACCGATGCTTCCCGCAAAAAGGGTGTCCCCCGATATCAGAAGATTCCCGCATATATAACAACTGCTGCCCGGGGTATGACCGGGTGTGTGGACCACCCTGATTTCAAGCTTTCCTGCCTTAACTGTATCCTCGTCCGAAAGCAGTCTGTCGGGCTTTATATTCAATTCCGTATTTTGTCCGGCAAAATACATCAAGCTCCTATCGGGATCGTATAATGCGGCTTCATCATCCTTGGGAACCAAAAATTTCGCGCCCGTTCCGGCAATCACGTCCCCTGCGGCAAGTATGTGGTCAAAATGGACATGGGTAAGCATAACATAAATAACCTTAAAATTATATTTCTTAATCGCATTGATTATTCTTTCGGAATCACTCCCCGGATCTACTACAACGGCCTGCCTGTCATCATCATAGACAATGTAACAGTTGACACCCATCCTGCCCACCGGCATGCAGATATAGTTTGCCATTATTGTTCCCATCCTTTCCGGCAGGATTTTTCATCATGAATGCCCGCTCCGTGTCACCCCGAGAATTCCGGAAATTCTTCCGAGCCGCGACATGACCGACTGCAAATGTTCAAGACTGTTTACGCCGACGGTCACATTCATAAACACCGTACCGCCGTCCTGAGCTTCTCTTGCGCTTATGGCATGAATCATAACATGCATTGATGCAAGCTGGGTGGTGACATCGGCGAGCAGCGCATGTCTGTTTTTCGCTTCAAGGGTAAGTGTAGACTTAAACTCATCCTTAACGCTTTCCTCCCAACTAACCTTAATCCAGCGTTCGGGTTCGGCCGCCTTTTTAATATCCTTGGGAACATTCACACAATCGGTCTTATGGATTGACACTCCGTAACCACGGGTAATAAAACCGATTATTTTGTCACCCGGGACAGGATTACAGCAGCGGGCGAACTTGACCAGACAATTATCCATATTTTCGATAATGACCCCGCCGTTGTTATGGCGCGTACGCGTTACCGTAACAAGCTTTTCAGGCTGGATGTTTTCGGCCTTAATAAGCCTTTGATAATCCTCCTTGATACGTGTCATTATGCGGGACAGGATAATACCGCCATATCCGATTGCGGCATAAAAGTCGTCAAGGGTTTCACAATGCTGCCTTTTACACTGTGCAAGCAGGAACTCTTTCATCTTGTCCTCGGGCAGACGTATTCCGTTTCTCGCAAGCTCCCGCTCAAGCTCTGTCTGCCCCTGCTCGATATTTTCCTCCCTGCGCTCTTTTTTGAACCACGCGCGTATCTTATTGCGCGCCTCGCCGGTCTTGACAATATTAAGCCAGTCGCGGCTCGGACCGCGTCCCTGTGCAGAAGATGTCAATATCTCGACGATTTCGCCGGTCTTAACCTCATAATCAATGGGAACAATACGCCCGTCGACCTTTGCCCCAACCATGCGGTTGCCGACAGCCGAATGGATAGCATAGGCAAAATCTATAACGGTTGCCCCGACGGGGAGCGTAATCACATCACCCTTTGGAGTGAAAACAAATACATCATCGGAAGACAGATCGGTTTTGATTGTACGGACAATATCCTCGGCGTCGTCGACATCCTTTTGGTTTTCAATAAACTGGCGCACCCACGCCAAACGCTCCTCCAGCTTATCCTTACGCTGAATCCCGAGCTTGTATTTCCAGTGGGCGGCGATTCCGTATTCGGCGGTGTAATGCATCTCCCATGATCGTATCTGAACCTCAAACGGGATTTTTTCCTTGCTAATAACGGTTGTATGCAAAGATTGGTACATATTTGATTTTGGGGTGGATATATAATCCTTAAAACGATTGGGTATCGGACGGAACATATCATGAATAATGCCTAAAACATTGTAACAGTCATTGACTGAATTGACAATCACCCGAACGGCGTAAATGTCGTATATCTCATCAAATGAGCGTCCCTGCACATACATCTTACGGTAAATTCCTGTTATACTCTTGATGCGTCCCGCGACATAACAGTCGATTGGTATACTTTTTAGATTATCCGTAATACGCTGTTTTATGCTTTCGATAAACGCATTGCGTTCACTCTCGCGCAGGGCAAGCGCGTCCTCAATCTCCCGATAGGCAACAGGGTCAAGGATGCGGAGCGACAAATCCTCAAGCTCCTCCTTAACGGCGCGGATACCGAGGCGATGAGCCAAAGGGGCGAAAATGTCCATGGTTTCTTTCGCCTTGTCGCGCCGCTTTTGCTCTGGCAGGGATTCGATTGTTCGCATATTATGAAGACGGTCGGCCAGCTTGATAATAATAACGCGTATATCCTGCGCCATGGCGAGCAGCATTTTTCTTACGTTTTCGGCCTGTTCTTCCTCTTTTGTCGAGTACGGAAGCTTACTGAGCTTTGTGACCCCGTCAACCAGCGCCGCAACGTCGCTTCCGAACTGCTTGGTTATCTCATCAAGCTTAACCGTGGTGTCCTCGACTACATCATGCAAAATGGCCGCGACAATGGTTTCGCTGTCCATTCCGAGTTCAACCAAAATGGACGCGACAATAATAGGATGACATACATATTCCTCGCCCGAAGAGCGCATTTGCCCCTCGTGTGCTTTGGTGGCAACCGAAATCGCCCGATCAATGGCATCCATGTCATAAAGCTTGCCGCTTTTTTCGATCATCGATTTAAGATCACAGGTGGTTTTCAATTTGTTTACTTGGTCATCCATTTTGCTCCACTCATTTCTCCAGACAGGAGTTAAGGTACTGCATTACAGAAGTCCGGTTAAGGTCAGCCTTGCCGTTGGCAGGAAGAATCGATATGCAGAGTGAATCTCCCCTGTCATCCAGAGATATAAGCCCTGCCTCGCGCAGTATCTCAAGTGACAGGCGCAGCCGGATATACGGAATCCTCGGAGACGACAACAAATAGCACATCTGTCCCAGATTACCGATCCAGCATTTTTTGCCGCGTATAAAACGGTAAACCCTCTCAACCTGTTCTCTTGACGGAATCCATGCTTTAGCCTGCTCGCGGGAAACAGTCTCCCGCCTGACAATAGCTTCAAATGATTGCAGGTCGTCAATCAACTCTTCCTGCTCAAGCTCTGCCGAGCGTATATCCTTCAGTAACAATGTCGGGGAAACAACCCCGCGATATTCATTGCGCTCCATTGTAACAACAAGATTTACAATCTGACCGCATTCAAAAGGAAAACTCTCACAGGTTGTGTTAAACCTGCAGACAGACAGCCGGACATCATCCCTTGATACGGACAACCTCAGGTGCTTCCCCTGCCCGATAGGCATTATATTATCAAGCTTCATATCGAAAAGCCCGAATACTGGCTGAGGATTGCCCGCTCCCAACGGTTCAAGCGCCGAAATCAGGTTGAGTTTCCCTACGTCTACCTGTGACGGGCGCAGCTTAAAATCAATCTTGAGCTCTGGTACAGGCATTTTTGGATATTTCTGCGCCGCATATTCATTGATACGTTTACGGAATAAGTCAATGTTCTCCGGAGAAAGGCTTAAACCCGCCGCCTGCTCGTGCCCCCCGAAACGGCTCAGCAAATCCGAACATGCGCTTACCGCCTCGAATAATGAAAATCCCTTTATACTTCTGCCCGAACCCTTGCTTTCGTTGTCGGTTGTTGATATCAGTATGCACGGCTTTCCGTAGCGTTCAACAATCCTTGCTGCTATTATCCCTATAACACCCGTGTGCCAATCATTTCCCTCGATTATAAGAACTCGGCTGGCCATCAAAGCTGGATCGCCCTGCAGCCTTTTGTTTACCTCCTCCAGTATTCCGGCTTCAACCGATTGTCTGCGTACATTGTATTCCTGTATCTCGGATGCCAGAGCTTCGGCGTCCTCCTCTTTATCTGTCATCAGCAGGCGGGCGGCAAGTTCGGGGCTTCCCATCCTTCCCGCAGCATTTAATCTCGGTACAAGAGTAAATGTCGTTTTAACGGAGTTTAATGCCTTATCGTCCACTCCGGCAATCTTTCGCAGGGCAAGGATACCCGGTCTTGTGTTTTCATTCAGTATATGCAAACCCGCCTTAACAAGAGAACGGTTTTCACCGACCAGTGGCATAACATCACCAAGGGTACCCAGAGCAACAAGATCTCCGTACCTTTCGATAACGGGTTCGGTATCACCCTCAAGGGCGCACACCAGCTTAAACACAACTCCGACGCCGGCGTAATCCTTAAATAGGCTCTCGCAGTCAGGCCTGTGCGGGTTGACCACCGCTACGGCGGACGGCAACTTATCCGGCGGTCGGTGGTGATCGGTGACAACAACCTCAATGCCCTTTGAAGCCGCATAATCAATTTCATCGACTGCCGAAACCCCGTTATCGACGGTTACAATCAACTTGACACCCTGCAACTGTATCTGGTCGATACTCTCTCTGTGAAGTCCATAGCCTTCACACTCGCGCTCCGGTATATAGTATATAACATCTGCACCCTTTTCACGCAGATAGGAATACAATAAAACCGTGGAAGTAACGCCATCGCAGTCATAATCGCCGTAAACAGCAATCTTTTCATGGCTTTCGATGGCACGCTGCACCCTTTCCACAGCGATATCCATATCAATAAAAGAAAATGGATCGTCAGATATATCTCCGCCCATTATAAACTCGGCGGCGCTTTCAGGGTCGGTTATGCCCCGTGTCACCAAAAGCAGGGCCAAAAAAGGATTGATTCCGCAATCCTCGGCAAGCTGTGCGGCCGCTTCCTTATCCAAAGGCGGCAATGCCCATCGCTTTATGCCCAAACCGACACCTCCTTACCAAAAAATTGAACTTTCTCTATTTTATCATTATTTCCCACCCGATTCAACCAAAATAACGGATTACTATAAATACTGATCGGATTTTCGCTGATTGAGGAAATACAAAGTTATCACAAATTAAAACAGTCCATTTCACATTTAGCGAAAAAAGACTGTTCAGGTAAGTAATATTATTGTTATTAGTTAAAATAAGTTAAAGCAAAGTAATATTTTTAACAAACTCATTCGTTTTTAATGATATTTTATCGATACTATCCACCTTTTCATTATTAAAATAGAGGTTTTTAATTACTATGTCATGGCTCTCGTGCTCGCTATTAAAGCCCAATATTTCGGATGGAGGAATACCGATACCGCTATCAAGATTAACCATAATATTTTCAAAAAATATATCAAAATTTTCTCCGATTTTATCCGGATCATCCATATAAAATCCATAATAACCGTTTCTAATACAAATAGAAATAAGAAGCGGTATTTCCTCATAGCGGTTATAATCAATATTGATATCCTGAAAATAAACATTATGAACCTTTGCCCTACAGCAGTTATTCACGCTCAAGCAGCGAAAGCCGCCATGAATAATATCACAGTCTTTAAAAGTTATATTATACATTTCCTCGGCGGTCGTTTCGGCACCAATCTCAAGAGATCCGCCCCAATCACACCACACTACACAGTTTTCGGCAATGATATCACAGCAATTAACCAAACCATAGCCAGGTATACCTTTGATAACAATACTATCGTCAAAGCTGCGTATAAAGCTGTTTTTAATCTGAACGTTTTGAGAGCTGCAAATATCTATACCGTCTGTGTTATAACGCCAGCTTCCAATAATCTTAATATTATTAATAATTACATTATTACATCCGAAATAATTGACATTCCAGACTGCCGAATCACGTAAAATAAGACCGTCAAGGACCAAATTACTGCTATTATAAAATTTTATACATCCGTTTGTATCATCTGTATAGCATTCACCGTTGACCCGTTCTTCCATGCTGTCATCCAATATACCATACCCGCAAATCCGCACATTATCAACGTTTTCACCGTATATACAGCCATATACCACCGCACCGTCTTCAATATATACCACATCATTGCTTTTTACTTTTATTTTTCCAACATTGTGTATACCCTTACCGAAATAGTAGGTTGCATTGTTTTTAACATCCGAAAAATCGTTAATCGGATTTACGAATATATGTAATGTATTATGGATACCGTCAAACTCAACCGTGTAGTGCCCGATATCCTTAATACAAAAGGTAACCGTATTATCAAATACATCCACAGAAATCTTTTTGCCAAGTGGTCGAATAACCACTTCGTTAAAAACAAAATTTGGATTCAATTCAAAATTTAAGGCTTCATCCGTGCTGATACTAATAAATGTCGAAATTTCAGTTTGGTCCAGCGGCCTTTGATAACCCGGCCAGAACTGATTTTCTTTTATCGCCGATACACGTGCAGTATACCCCTCAGATAATTGCCCGTTAATATTAATTTTAAAAGTCTCGCTCTTCGCTTCATTTTCCGGTATTTTTTCAATAATAAACATAATTCATTCTTTCTCCTTTATCAGAATTTTTTATTACATTTTTTTCAGTGTCAAGATACCGCGCCTTTACTAAAAGTTTTAATAGTGTATCTATTATATTTTAAATTTATTTAAATTTGTCTTCAATAACTCTATCTGTCTTGTTTGTAGTATATTACTACATTTTTACCATATTGTCGATATACAGATTATCCTAACAACCTTTCCAACTCAACTACTGTCGGCTGAAATTGCCTAAAAATCGATAAGCCTTTTTTGGAAACCAACCGCGAAACCTGTAGAAAAGACAAAAACTTACCCCGCAGCTTGCCGCGGGGTATCCAAGTAAACCGTTTGGTTTTTTTACGACCGAGTATAAAAGTTATATCTTGTAATCAGTATAACAAGATAGACCCATTGAAAATCAATCGGTTAAAACCGCTTTGTTAAACGTCTTTTTGCCCTTTCGTATGACGACAAACCCCTTTTCGAATTCTGATTCCTTTATCTCCCATGATATAT
>LSQX01090362.1_pt1 | contig 24522 bp, 22 predicted proteins | sample 654561 | NCBI WGS metagenome assembly LSQX01 (sample SAMN04489861, study PRJNA283612) | anaerobic digester metagenome | isolation source: 4 biogas reactors fed with cattle manure at either 37C or 55C with and... | place: Denmark: Kongens Lyngby | collected 2014
CGCAGCCTTTTTTATTACGCTTTCATTAAAAATTCTGAATTTTTATCAGATTCTCCCCCAAAACTGTCGAAATAATATATGAATTGTTGTATAATGGTAAGTAAGCAGCTATTTTGTTTTGCATTACCAAAGATAACAATTGTGGGGGAATCACAATGAAAAAAATCTTATCTTTTTTGATATTCATTTTTCTATTCGCGTTTTTTTCAAATGCTGCCATGGCCGTTGATGTGAAGATCGGCAGCACCACCACAACCTACAAGGGAACGGTATATAACCTCGAGCTGAACGGGGTGTGGGTTCCTACTGAAACCCCCTGCATTGTCGTTGCAGGTGTGGCTTATGTTCCGCTGCACGAGGTTTTTCAGGATTATCTCGGCCTTGTGGTGGGTTATGATCAGAACACCGAGATGGCCTATGTTCGTTCCGGAGATAAAATCATGGAGTTCAGCCAGAAAGATCAGGCCATTTACGAGAACGGCAAAAAGCTTGAGGGTTCTCTGCCGGTGGCCTCTGTGAACGGAAATATCATGGTTCCCCTTTCTAAAACCGCAGGCTGCTTTGGTTATACCGTTGCAGTCAAATCCGATAACAAAACCATCACCATTCAATGGAGCAATAAAACCGATACCAGCGCTGTTGTAAAGGATACAAAGGTAACGGGCAGCGTCAGCAGGATCTCATATTATCCTGAAACAGGCCGGGAAATCGTTCTGATCGAAACCTCTGCAAAGGAAATCGCAAACCATTATGTGTTAAAGCCCATGGAGGGCAATCCCTTTTATCGTCTGTGTGTCCAGTTTAAAAACGCGGATATTGATAACGCCGGTGCAATGGATGTTTACGCAGGCTCGGTACAGCAGATACGTTATGCCCAGGCAGACGCCAGGAATCATCTGGCCAATGTCGTGATCGAGGTGGATCATCAGCCCGATTATGTTGTAAAAACAGTGTCCGGGGGCATTCAAATCGTCATTGTATCTGATAAAACCCCGGAAAACTCCGCAGACCTGAAACCTGCGCCACTGCCCACAGATACGTCGGAACCCACAAAAGTACCGCAGCCCACGAATGAACCGGAACCCACCAAAGCACCACAGCCCACGAAGGCGCCGGAACCCACAATGGCTCCACAACCATCTCCCAAGCCGGCCACAACGCCTGTACCTTCCAAGGCACCTTTGGCCACACCCACTCCACAGCCCATCCAGCAGGTTGGCAATGGCTCCATTTATTATACAATGGATGGAAATGACTGTGTGATAATGCTTGAAGGTGTGGATCTGCCCGCGCAGATAAAGCAAAACCCGCAGCAATACTCCATGGAATATCGTTCCATTGAAAAGATGCTTCAGCTGAAGCTGCCTTTCCTGTCAAGCTTTAAAACCGACATTTTACCCGGAAACACACTGTTGCACGGTATCATTACCTTCAGCAGCAATCTGCGGCAGGAGGTCATTGTTCGCATATCCGGCAGGGAAGCATTGAATTATTCCATCGCCTCCAACGGAAACAATGGCACACGGATTACCATCAGGGCAAATGACGAGGTGGCCCAGTCAACGCAGCCCACCACACCACAAGTACCCCAGGTCACTCCTGCGCCTGCGCAGCCGAAGCCCACGCCTGACCCGGCTGTTAATCCCAACCCGCCACATGTGTCCCCAACACCGGTGGCGCCCAAAACCACCCCAACACCGGCAGCACCCAAAACCACACCAACGCCGATACCTGCTGATAATCCGGTTCAGGTGCAGCCCGTTCCCACCGTCACGCCATCACCCGAACAGCTTTCCAACAGGGGAGAAGGCGACAGGTCCGGCACCGTATCCTATGTGGCCGGCTCGGATACCCTGATTATCGACACGTTGGCCCTGGAAAGCTATCGTGTTTTCAGGCTGAGTGAACCGTCAAGAGTTGTTATCGATCTGTATCAAAATGTGATAGATTCAAAGGAACTGGATGTCCCGTCAGGCAGGCTGTATACGAAGATCCGCACCGGTCAGTTTGACGCGACCACCGCCAGGATCGTTCTCGACCTGAAGGAAGAGCATGACTGGCAAGCTGTAAAAAGTGGCAGCCGACTGACTGTTACTCTGAAGCCGTCAGGATTGAAAAACCTTTCTTTTAGCAATGAGTATCAGGGCGCGTCCCTGATACTGAAGGGTCCGGATCTGAAACAAAAGATAGAGCAGAGCATGGCTGAGATCAGAATCGATGACGACAAAGATTCCAAGACCTTTGCCTTTGTCTTTATCAATGGCTTGATCGATCTGGGCAATGGAAAGCTGCAGGTCGGGGATCGCGTCATGAAAGCGGCTCAGACACTTACCTCCGGCAAAAACGCGTTTCTTGTCATTGAAAGGGAAAACGCTGAAACTGCCTACAGGTTCCGGTTTACAGATTCCAACGACATGGTGGTGATCGAGCCTGTAACCTCTGGAGCGCAAGATGGAAGCAGCACCGGCAATACAGACAACACCGGCGGTACAGGCAGTACGGGCAGCACCGGCGATACCGGAACCCAACCCGGGGACGTAACAGGAAGTAACCCGACACCAACTCCCGTCCCCGTAAACAATGGCAAGCTTATCGTGCTCGACGCCGGCCATGGAGGGACTGAACCCGGGGCAACCTACGGTAAAAATGAAAAATGGTATAACCTGGACATTGCGAAACGCGTTGAGGCCATTCTGTTGGCAAACGGTGTTACTGTGAAACAAACCCGCACCACCGATGTGTTAGTCAGTTTGAATGAAAGGGTAAATATGGCCAACGACTGGAAAGCCGATCTGTTTGTAAGCATTCATAACAACGCCTTCTTCGATAAGAAAATGCATGGAAGCATGACCTTCTTTTATACGGGGAGCTACAAGGGCAAGGAGTATGCCACCATTATTCACAAAGACCTTTTAAAGAACCTTGGTTCAAAGGATTTGGGGATTAAGTCCAACACCTTTGTGGTAATCAAGAAGACCAAAATGCCGGCAGTATTGGTGGAATTCGGTTGTTTGTCCAATGATGCCGAAAGAGCAAAACTGGATACCGAGGAATACAGGCAGAAGGCCGCTGAATCCCTTGCGGAAAGCATCCTGAAGATCATACCGAAGCTGGAATAGGACAAAATGATACGGAACCTTCCTAACCGATTGAGTTCCAGGCGGCGCCCGCTAATCTCTGTATAGTAATTATCAGGTATTGTGTTTTATCCTGAGCGCAGGATCTTGTCAGGAGTAATGTGAGATCCTTCACTTCGTTCATCGCGCTGCGCCTGCTTCCCTGTGGCAGGATGGCAAGCTTCGCTTGCTTCCCTATGATAGGATGACAGACTGCGCCTTTTACTGTGAATAGTAACAATTCATAAAAAAATCAGAGGAATTCATTCTTTTGATTTTTTTATTTTGCGGATTATGGTAATATGGTAAAAGAGTATTTTTTCACACGGTGACTCAAACTATGGAGTGGCTGATGATCCAGCGGACGGAAATAAAGCTCCTGCGGTATAACTGAAAGGAAACAACACTATGACAAGGTTTGACGGCAGAAAAGACAATGAGCTGAGAAAAATCAAGATTACGAGAAACTATATCAAGTATGCCGAAGGCTCGGCTTTAGTTGAATATGGGAATACGAAGGTCATCTGCACCGCGTCTTTGGACGATAAGGTTCCGCCCTTCCGAAAGGGGACGGGTGAGGGCTGGGTTACTGCCGAATACAACATGCTTCCGCGGGCGACACAGGTTAGAAATATGCGCGACATCGGCAAGCTGAAGCTCAATGGCCGGGCGAATGAGATCCAGCGCCTGATTGGCCGCTCGCTGCGCTCGGTTATCGATCTGAAGCTGCTGGGAGAACGGTCGATCCTGATCGACTGCGATGTGATTCAGGCCGACGGTGGAACCAGAACAGCATCCATTACCGGTGGTTTTGTTGCGTTAATGGACGCCTGCAGCTGGCTGGTGGATAAAAGAATGATATCGGAAATACCCATACAGCACTTCGTTGCCGCAGTAAGCACCGGCCTGGTAAACGAACGGGAGCTTTTGGATTTATGCTACGAAGAAGATTCCGGCGCGACAGTGGACATGAACATCGTGATGACCGACTCCGGCCAGCTCATAGAGGTTCAGGCCACAGGCGAAATGACTCCGTTTTCCAGGCAATCCATGAACACCATGCTGGATCTGGCGGAAAAAGGTATTAAAGAAATTATCGGCATTCAGCGTGCAGCGCTGATGGAAGGCTTCAAATAAGAGGAACCCATGGATAAACTTGTCATTGCTTCAAAAAACAAAGGAAAAATCAACGAGATCAAGGATATTCTGAAATGGCTTCCCTTCGAGATCCTTTCCATGAACGATGCGGGTTATGATGATGAGATAGAAGAAAGCGGGAATACCTTTGATGAAAATGCCATGTTGAAGGCGCGGGCGGTGTTCAGCCACACCGGAGGCATGGTTCTGGCCGATGACAGCGGGCTGGAAATCGATTTTCTTAATGGTGCGCCAGGCATCTATACAGCCCGTTTTGCGGGAGAGCACACCAGCCAGGAAGAAAAAAACATCAGGATATCAGCCCTCTTATCCGGGGTGGACAGCCCATACAGATCAGCAAGGTTTATCTGCTCCATTGCTTTTGTTTCCAAAGATAAAAGTTTTACCGTCAATGGCGTCACGGAAGGGCTCATCGCTGAAAAACCCGTGGGTTTCGCCGGGTTTGGCTACGATCCTGTTTTTTTCATGCCTGAATACGGGAAAACCATGGCTGAATTGCCTGATTCCATTAAGAATCAGGTCAGCCACAGGGCAAGGGCATTGCAGAAGCTTCGGGAAGAACTGGAAAAACATTACTCAAAATGAACTCAGACAGGAAGCTCGTTTATGATAAAGCTATTGGTCATCAGCGACACCCATGGGGATACCTCGCTTGCGGAAAAGGTACTGGAAAAGCATCAGGATGCAGACATCGTCATTCACCTTGGAGATTACTTACGGGATGCTGAAAGGTTACATGAGTTATATCCGGAAATAAGGTTTGAAGTTGTTTGCGGCAACTGCGATTACGTGGGGGGCGACATTCCCATGGAAAAGCTGCTTGAGCTTGAAGGCCAGAGGGTTTTATTAACCCATGGGCACCGATATTCGGTGAAATGGGGAATAGAACGGCTGCGTGCAAAGGCCTGTTATGAAAATATTCAGCTGCTGCTGTTCGGTCATACCCATATTTGCCACACGGAATACGGGCCGGGGTACATCCTGCTGAACCCTGGAAGCATTTCCGAGCCCCGCGGAAGCAATAAAGGGACCTACGCGGTTGTTGTGATCGACAACGCAAAAATAAACATTGAGCTGATGAGTAAGTGAAGTGGCCAGAGGAATGGTTCCGGATGATTCAAGTTTTTTGTTGGAGTGGTTGCGAACAATCTCTTGTCTGCCAGAACCGCCCAAACTGAATATCAAAAAGAACCCGATTCGTACAAAAAAACCACAGAAAGAAAGGGATACACCTTGCCCGATATCATCTATTTCGATAACAGCGCCACCACCGGCATTTATCCGGAAGCTCTGGTCGCGATGAACGATGTTTATACATCCCTGTACGCGAACCCATCCTCTCTGCATAAAATGGGCAGTGACGCTGAAAAGGTACTGCAGCGCTCCAGAGAAATCATTGCCCGAACCCTGGGGGCTTCTGAGCAAGAGATCTATTTCACCTCCGGCGGAACCGAGTCCAACAACTGGGCGATCAAGGGTGTGGCACGAGCCCACAAAAAGAGGGGAACACATTTGATCACCTCTGCCACCGAACACCCGTCTGTGATGGAGTGCTTTAAATATCTTGAAACGGAAGGTTTTTCAGCCGATGTTCTGCAGGTGGACAACGAAGGCCTGCTCTGTCCTGAAACCCTGGCAGCCAGGGTTCATGGCGGAACCGTTCTGGTCAGCTTCATTTTGGTGAATAATGAAACCGGCGCCATTCAAAAGGCTGAAGAGCTTATCCGGGTTATCCGGCTTTCAAACCAGAAAACGCTTATTCATATCGATGCCGTACAGGCTTATGGGAAAATCCCCCTGAACCTGTCCAGGCTGGATGCCGACCTGGTGTCCATATCATCCCATAAAATTCACGGCCCCAAAGGCTGCGGGGCGTTGTTCGTTCGCAGGAACACGCACATTCTTCCGGTTTTGCATGGCGGCGGGCAGGAGAAAAAACTTCGCTCGGGCACGGAAAATGCTCCGGCTGTTTGGGCTTTTGCGGTTGCGGCCGAAATCATTCACCGGCAGATGGAAATGAACAGAAACAACGCCGCCAAACTGAAAAGTACGATTATAGAAGGCTTGAAACAGGTTTTCGGAACCGGTCAATATGCGGTGAACTCTCCGGACAATGGTTATGAAGGGATTGTGAATATCGCCTTCCCCAGGGTAAAGGCCCAGGTGCTGATGCATCATTTGGAAGCCGAGAATATATTCGTTTCGGTGGGCTCGGCCTGTTCGTCCCACAAGAATACAACCAGCCATGTGTTGAAAGCCATGAACCTGCCGAAAGAAAACATGGAAGGTGCAATCCGCCTCAGCTTTTCAGGGATGAATACCGAACAGGAGGCCACCCGCTTTTTAGAGGTTGTTCAAAAAATTATTCCAGTCATCCGATACTGAGATATGCCAAGAGGAACTGTTCTGTTGAACACATTGATGGAAAAGTCACTCCTGATATGAAAAGAAAGTGAGATCATGATGAACAAAGTGATTCTAGTACGATATGAGGAAATATTTCTAAAAGGCCTGAACAAGCCGGTTTTTGAAGCGAAGCTGATCAAAAACATGAAAAGAGTTCTTTACGGATTGGGCCCGGTAACGGTATTTAAGGCCCAGAGCAGGATCTATGTAGAGCCTGAAAAGGAAGACTACCCGGTTGATGAAGCCATCAAGCGCCTCACAAAGGTTTTTGGGATTGCCTCGGTAAGCCCGGTGCTGAAGCTTGAAACCAACCAGGAGGCCATTTACAGCCAAGCGGTGGAAATGGTACGGGCCCTTGTGGAAAAGCGACGCTTTAAAACCTTTAAGGTGGAAACCAAACGAGCCGATAAAAAGTATCCGATGAATTCGTTAGAGGTTTCCAAAGACCTTGGCGGCGTGATTCTGAACCAGGTACCGGGGCTGAAGGTGGATGTGAACAATCCGGAATTTATCTTTTATGTGGAGATTCGAGAGTATACCTATCTTTATTCAGAAATCATCCCCTGTGCGAAGGGGCTGCCGGTAGGATCCAACGGAAAGGCAACGCTCTTAATCTCAGGAGGAATCGATTCCCCGGTGGCAGGATGGATGGTAGCCAAGCGCGGGGTGCGCATAGAAGCGGTTCATTTCTACAGCTATCCCTACACCAGCGAACGCGCGAAAGACAAGGTGATTCGTCTTGCACAAGAGCTGTCCCAATATACCCTGGGCATACGGCTGCACATCATTCCATTTACCGAAATTCAGATGGAGATCAATCAGAAATGCCCGCAGGATCACCTGACGATCATCATGCGCAGGTTTATGATGAAAATCGCCGAGCGAATTGCCATGCAAAATGGCTCTTTGGGCCTTATTACCGGCGAGGCTATCGGCCAGGTTGCCAGCCAGACCCTCGAGAGCCTGCTGGTTACAAACAGCGCGGTCACGATGCCTGTTTACCGGCCTTGCATCGGCATGGACAAAAGCGAAGTGATCGAGATCGCCAAAAGGATAGATACCTTCGAAACCTCCATTCTTCCGTATGAAGACTGCTGCACCGTTTTTGTGGCAAAACATCCGGCAACAAAGCCGCAGCTTCAAAAAACACTGGGCTATGAACAGGTACTGGACGGTGAAGCACTGATTCAGAAAGCCCTGGATGGAACCGAAGTACTTGAAATCGATTAAAGATGGTTCCTCATAAAACCATATATCAGGAATACTATATATGGGTGATGTGAATGGTATTCCGCAAGGCCCTGAAATGGTGGCACATCCTGACCACAGTGCTGGTGATTGCCTTCGCAGGCCTGGTTATTTATCTTTTCTCCATCCTGAATCAAAAAACCATATATCAAGGAATATCAGTGGATGGGGTAGAGGTCGGCGGGCTTACAAGACAGGCGGCACTGGTTCTTCTGCGTGAAAACCAGCAAGCTGCCATACCAGGGGACGGGATTCTTTTGATGACGCCCCTGCAGCAATACAGGCTGCCGTTTCATGACATCCACTATGAGGCAGAATACGGAAAAGCCCTTGATCTTGCCTGGTCCAGGGGCCGTGAAGGGAATGTACTGCAACGGTTAAGGGAAATCAACAATTTACGGCGGCAAGGTCTGCCAATTGTTGCCGGAATGTGTTATGATAAAGACAAGATCATCCGAATTTTGGACAGCATCCGGCAGGATATCGAAAGAAAGCCCAAGAACGCTTCGGTTTCAGTAAAATCCGGCAACATCAAGGTAACGCCTCATCAAACGGGCTATATCATGGATATGAAGCTTAGCCTGGAAAGGGTGGAGGAATCCCTGCTGAAAAGGACTTTACAGGATGTACAGCTTTGTGTGATAGATCTTACCCCTGATATCACGGAGCAAATGCTTGATAAAATTACCACCCGGCTTGCGCAGTTCCAAACGACCTTCAGTACCACCAACGAAGGCCGGGTACATAACATTAAAACGGCCTGCGGTAAAATCGACCAACAACTGCTGCTTCCCGGTGAAGTCTTTTCCATGGACCGGGCACTGGGGGACAGAACCGAAAAAAACGGTTACAGGAATGCGAAGGTCATCGTTAATAATGAGCTTGTAGATGGCCTTGGCGGCGGGATATGCCAGGTAACGTCAACGTTTTACAACGCCGTTTTGCTCTCGGGGCTTGAGGTTGTAGAAAGAAGAAATCACACCATACCGCTCACCTATATTGATGTGGGCCGGGATGCTACCATCTCCCAGGGCTATATTGACTTTAAGTTCAAAAACAACCTTAGCTATGCGGTTCTGGTTGATGCCAGGATTTATGGAAACCAGGTGAACGTATCCATTTGGGGGCGTAAGCCTCAAACGGAATACAAATATCGTATCAGAACGAAAATTACTGAAAAAACGCGATCCGAGGGGGTTGAGACCTGGCTGGATCCATCTTTGAAGCCTGGTGAAGTGGTGGTTGTACGCGAGGCAGTTCCCGGCTGCAAGGTGGAAGTATACCGGGAAACAGTGGATTCATCCGGAAAAGTGATTCAAACCGAAAAGATATCGGTTGATAAATACCTCCCTCAAAAGAGAAAGATAAAGATGCCCCCGATATCTGCAATTGATTTCGAGGAAGCAGGGGACATTACCAAACAGCAGGGAGTCACCCGTTAAGGAATACAACTGGAGTATGAAGATGACTGAATTACGCCCAATTTACACGACTAAAATTATTTGCCCCATCTGTGACAAACAGATTGAAGTTACAAAGGTTCGATCCAAATACGTCAAGCTGATCTCTCAGGATGAAGACTTTTGTCCGCATTATGAAGGGTTGAACCCGATCTTTTATGAGGCATGGATATGCAATTTTTGCGGTTATGCGGCCCATAGCACGGTTTTCAGCGAGGCGACGTACCATGACAGCAAATGCGTAAAGGAAAAGATAACTCCCAGATGGACAAGCCGTTCGTTTACCGGCGAACGGGATATACAGCAGGCCCTTGATGCTTTCAAGATTGTTCTGTATAATCTGCAGGTCAGGGGCGCATCGTCAACCGAGTTTGCCAAGGTCTGTCTGCGTATTGCATGGCTGTATCGGTACAATGGGGAATGGGTTGATGAATGCCGGTTCCTGCAATTTGCCTACGATTACTACCAGCAGGCCTATACTGGTGAGCATCTGGGAGGGAACAAGCCCGATGAATACACCTTGATGTTCATTATCGGCGAACTGGCCAGAAGGCTGGGTTTTATGGAAGATGCGGTATCCTGGTTCGGAAGGATTATTTCGGCATCCGCAAGGCCGGATGAAAGGAAAAAGATCCAGCCCCGACTGCTGGAACAAACCAGAGATTTGATTGCGTTAACGCGACAGGACATGAAAACGAAAGAAGCCGGATTGTAAAGGAGGAGATAGCCCATGGAGATCGGGAAGCTCCCCAACGAGATTCTAAAATATCTGGTATTGGACAGAATTCGAAACACACGCGAGGAAGTTCTGGTGAAGCCTGCTATTGGTGAAGACTGCAGCGCGATTGATTTTGGCCAGGAGCTTTGCGTAATTTCCTGTGATCCGATTACAGGCACGGATAATGAGATCGGACGCATCGCTGTGCATGTTTCGTGCAATGATATTGCCGCCAGCGGGGCCGAGCCCATTGGCATCATGGTCACCTTGCTCATTCCGCCCGGCGCTTCGATGGCAAGCGTGGAAAAAATCATGAAACAGCTTGCCAATACGGCAACAGCATCGAATGTGGATATCCTGGGCGGACATACGGAAGTGACCGATGCGGTGAATCGTTTTGTCATCAATGTAACAGCCGTAGGAAAGACCATTGGTAAAAACATGGTTAAAACCTCCGGTGCCAGGCCCGGTGACAGCTTGATCCTGACGAAAACCGCCGGGCTGGAGGGTACCGCCATTCTGGCCTTTGGAAACCAGAAAGAGCTGGCCAAACAGTTTGGCAGCCCCCTCGTCATTGAAGGAAAGAAGCTGATGGCACAGCTAAGCGTTGTTAAGGAAGGCTTGATCGCCGCCAGGCAAGGCGTCCACGCAATGCATGATGTTACGGAGGGCGGCGTTTTGGGCGCAGTGTGGGAAATGTGTGACGCATCGGGCTGCGGTGCGGAAATCTACAAAGACAGCATTCCTGTACTGGAGGTTACAAAAACCATCTGCAACTATTTTAATATCAACCCCCTAAAGCTGATATCCAGCGGATGCATGCTGATTGCGACAGAAAGCGGCCCGACCCTGATCGAGATGTTAGCCGACCAGGGGGTTCAAGCAACTGTCATCGGCAAGGCTACTGAAAAAAGGAGCCGTCTTTTACTTACGGAAACAGGGGCTGTTATGATTCCTTCACCAAAATCCGATGAATTATATAAGGTTAAGAAAAAGGTGTCGGATGATACCGACGGTACTGTTTAGGACAAGAGCTTTTACGGTAATTTAACCTGGTTCCGTATTGGTTACAGAGCTGAAAAGTCCTGATAAATGTACTATTTGGGGGTTATCAATGGAACTGTTTATCATTTTGTTTTTGTTCGCAACTGGCCTGGTTATGGGTTCATTCTACAATGTGGTGATTTTCCGCGTTCCGGAAGAAAAGTCCATCGTAAAGCCCCGATCGGCATGCGGCAGCTGTGGTACAGTTTTAAAAACCGCTGATTTGATTCCTGTATTCAGCTACATTTTTCTAAAAGGGAAATGCCGCTACTGCAAGGAGAAGATTTCCGCCCAGTATCCATTGGTAGAACTGCTGAGCGGCCTAATTTTCGTAGTGCTTTACTTGAAATTCGGTTTAGCCATCGAGCTGTTTTTTTCAATTTACATCATGTCGGTTTTACTGATCGTCTTTTTCATTGATCTTAAGCACCAAATCATTCCCAATGGGCTTGTTCTGGCAGGCTTGATTGGCAGTGCGGCATTTTTTGTGCTGCGCTTCTGGTATCAGGATGCCATTCTGGACGGGGATCCTTGGTACTCGCCGCTTTTGGGTATGGTGGCCACATCGGGTTTTTTGTTTTTGGTCGCGATGCTGGGGCTGTTGATTTACAAGGGAGAGGCCATGGGAATGGGCGATGTGAAGATATTTTTACCCATCGGTCTGTTCCTGGGCTTAAAACTGGGTATCATGGCGCTGGTTTTTTCGGTGGTCATCGGTGGCCTCAGCGGCTTGTTCCTGATCATCACCAAACTGAAGGACAGAAAAAGCCAAATCCCCTTTGGCCCATACATTGTGGCAGGAACCTTTTTGTCGCTGATGTTCGGGCAGCAGGTTCTGATGTGGTATTTGGGAACCTTCAGATAGCCCGCGGACAAAGATTATTTATACAAATAACGACATATTTATCAAAACTCTTGATAAATTTTGTTTAAGACCGTAATAACGAGGTATCTTATATAATAGTAATTAAATTTAATGTTATATTTATTGGAGGGGGTTAAGAAATGCTTAAAAAAATGTTCAAAATGATGAAAAAGGGTAACAAGGGCTTTACCCTGGTTGAGTTAATGGTCGTTGTGGTTATTATCGGTGTGTTAACAGCGATAGCGGTTCCGGTGTATAATAATGTAACAGCAAAAGCAAAAATCAACTCAGTTGCAGCCAATTTAAGAATTATTAATGGGGCAATCAGTCAATACCAGACGGATAAGGGAGAATTTCCAAATCTTAATATGAGTAATTTGGTACCTGCTTATATTCAATCTTCACCAGACCAAAATCCGAAGGGAGTTACCTATAGGATTGCTTATGTGAGCTCAACTGGTTCTATAAGCGATACCGAAGTGGCTGGTTCTAATCTGCAAGGGGTTGCGACGGTTGCAGCTGATGCAGGCATAAAAGGCTTGAGCGCTGGTGATCATATTCTTTCTAGTGTGCAAACCATCATTAATACCCCGGAATCCTAAGTTTTTTAAACATAAAGCATAGCAATCAGCATTTAATTTCAGACTCAAAAGAATAGGCAGAGTACCCTCTGCCTATTCTCATAATAAAAAGACTTCAGGCAGGAAATTATGGAAAGAAAGCGAAACCATGGGTTCACCCTGACCGAGTTAATGATAGTGGTTGTGGTTATAGGCGTTCTGGTAGCCGTTGCTGTTCCGGTAACACACGCGGCCAGAAAAAAGGCTGAGAATAATGCCTGTGTTCAAAACCAGCATATCATTCATACGGAAGCGGTGCGATATTTTGCAGATCACGGAGTCCATCCCGATGATACTCAGGAACTTGTGGATCATGATTATTTGCAGACAATGCCACTATGCATGGGTAAAAAATATGGACAGATAGTAGACGGGTTTGTTACCTGCCCCGATGGATTGCATACTGAGCCCATTCAATGAATGTAGTTTTTACGATAGGAGTACTGGAAGGAGCATCCTGTAAAAGAATGATTGTCATCAGATAAGGATGCCCCCTGTTCTGTTATGCTATAAAGCGCGTTAGCACACAAAATGTATTTACTAAACAAATAGAGATTGCCGATAAATGATTAGAGTTGATTTGATATGAAACAGGAAAACCCTGAGAATATCTCATATATAAAAGACAATCATGAGGGGTTGAAATGCAATGATGAAAGAGAAAGGATCTAATAACAATCTAAAAAATGCTTTTTCCGATTTCATGAAAAAGAATAAATCCATGGTCTTTTTACTGCCCATTCTGTTGATCGGTATTATTGTGGTGGTGGTGATGTACACCCAACCGCAAAACAAGCTAAAACCGAATCCGGCAGTTCCTTCTTCCACTACGAGTAATGTTCCCGGGACCTCAGGCAGCCAGGATATGAAGGTGGATGTTCTGCCGCAGATGGAACGGGTGAAGCAGCCGGAGGATTTGAATCTCTCAGAGGTTACGGATCCCTTCTCAACCGGCGAAACCGGTGAGCAGTCGTTGTTCTTGAAAGGGATCATCCTTTCCGAAAATAAAAACACCGCGATTATTGAGACAGCAAGCAGAGCCTATATTGTTTCGGTTGGAGACAGTATCGACTCTTTTTGGCATGTGGCAAGCATTGAAGAAGACAGAGTGATTCTCACAGATACCAGTGGCAGCTCTTTGATCCTTGCTTTAAAATGAAGACCTGATGGAAACGAAAACACGCGGGGCGCTCAGACCAGTGCCATCGTATATCATTAAAAAGGCTGCATAAGCCCGCTGGATTTTATGATTGACAAGGAGGCACAAAAGATGCACCTGAAAAAGATAAAAAAGCTCTGTTTGATCATAACCCTTATTGTTGCAATGCTGCTTCCATTTTATGAAGCCTCTGCTGTAACCGAGCCGGAGTATGTTCTCTATACTGTTCGGGCGGGGGACACGCTCCATGAGATTGCAAAGAAATATGATACCACGGTGGAAGCCCTACGCCTGGAAAACGGCATCACCGATTCCAACATCATTACAGGTCAGGTTCTTCGAATCAAACCTGCATCCGATTATGAAGTGCCGGTGAATTCCGGACAGAGCGGTGAAGATACAGCGACACAAGGTTCCGGGCAAAGCAACCCAAAACCCGGGGAAACGGTCAGCGCCGAACGGCCCCGCTCCGGGGTTACCCTGGATGTGCGGGACGCCGATATCCGAGATGTATTGTCCACGTTGGCCATGCTCTTGAAAAGGAATATCATCTATACCGAAGAGTCCATTCGGGTATCCTTGTCGGTTCAGAATGTCACACCGGCCAAAGCCTTGGAAATTCTGACACAAAGCACAGGGCTGATCTCCATCAGCGACGGGAATCTTATCCTGGTTGGAAGCAGTGCCAGGATCAATCAGAATTACTATAACCTGATGCCCATCACCCGGTTTTCGTTGAACTACCTTACCCCCGAGCAGATTAACGCTCAGGTTGAAAAACTGGAAATTCCGGTTCAGAAGATTATCCTGGACAGTACCCAAAAGTTCATCTGGGCCCAGGGAACACCGCAGGCGCTGGCAAAAATGAGCGAACTCATTGCGGCTTTGGACAGGGAAGAGAGTATCGATCCCATCACTCTGCAGCCTGTCACGGAATTCAAGCTGAACCCCATCGAGCTGCAATATGTTGAATCCGCTGTTTTAGACACGTTGATCAACCAACTTGAAATCCCCTGCAAAACCATTATCTTTGCTTCAAACCCCTGGACACTCTGGGTAGAGGCCGAGGAAGACGCGATGAAGGATATTATGACCCTGGTTGCAAGCGTCGATATTCTTGACAATTACGTTCCAGAGCCCATCGAGGAGGAAGAGGAAGAGGAGGTTGTGATCGACACCACCCGAATTGAAGCCAAGAAAATGATGAACATCACCTCTGCAAGGCTGATGCCTTTGATTCAAGACCTGGACATACCTGTGAAGGTCATCGCCATTGATTCCAGCGGTTATAATATCTGGATGCGTGGGGACCAGCAGTCCATCAATCTGATGAATGATTTAATCAACCGGCTGGATAATTATTTTTCAAGGGACGATGTCAACTTTTTTATTTTCACGCTGGAAAACCTGAGGGCGTCAACAGCGATGGAAAAACTGGAGTTTTTAGGGCTCCAGGATGTGCGGGTGATGTCCCTGAACTATCCACAGTACAGCCGTGATTTACTGATCGCCTGCCCCTCCGACAGGATCAACGATGTGCGTAATGTACTCAAAAAGCTGGATTTACCGGGCACCAAGGTTCGTGTGATAGTGGATTCATCCTCCCATTCCACCGGGAAATCCCGGCTCGAGGCCAGAAGAGATCTCATCGTCGCGCTGACAGGAACCCCGAAGGAAAGCTTCAAGGTGTCTGATAATATATCCAAAACAACTACGCCGCTGTATCTGCTGTGGGTGGAAGAAACCCCGGACAATGTGACCCTGATACGCAATGTTCTCGCTTCCATGGATTCAATAACCACGGCACAGGACAATCCCAGTGAGGATTAGCCAGGGTATGATTGGTTGTCCGGTTTCCTGTTATCCTGAACCAGGATTGAATTCAGCAGACCATGAGAATAATCAGGTTTCCTGATCTCAGCAGATGATAAGAGGAATCAGGTTGCCTGTCAGTGTTTCAGAAAAAAGATGAAGTTGCTTGCAACTTGGAATCGAGGTGAAGATGATGGATGCTGCCGAACTTTCTATACAGACTTATGGGCTTGAAGACATGAACGATCTGTTGAAAAAGACTGTGGAAATCAAGGGCTCGGATTTGCACCTGGTCACGGGTTCCAGGCCTGCCGTCAGGGTGAATGGCCGTATTGAGCCGCTGGAGAGCCCTTCACTGAAACCCAGTGATGTTCAGGATCTGGTTTATTCCCTGCTGACAGAAGAGCAGAAGGAAAAGCTGGAGAAGGAATGGGAGCTTGATTTTTCTTACGCCATCGGCGGGGTCGCCAGGTTTCGTGGCAATGTGATGAAACAGCGCGGTACCCTGGCGGCAGTATTTCGTGCGGTACCCTTTGTTCTCCCGGATATCGACAAGCTGGGCCTGCCACCCGAGGTGAAAAAGCTGTGCGAGCTGTCCAGGGGCCTTGTATTGGTGACAGGCCCGACGGGCAGCGGAAAATCCACAACCCTGGCGGCGATGATAGACTACATCAATAAAACCAGGGCGCTGAACATTGTAACGGTTGAAGACCCCATCGAGTTTTTGCACAGACACAACAAATCCACCGTTCGTCAGCGGGAAATCGGAATGGACACCCATTCCTTTGCTGCGGCGCTGCGCAACGTGCTTCGCCATGACCCTGATGTAATTCTGATTGGAGAAATGCGGGATCTGGAGAGTGTCAGCATTGCGTTAACAGCTGCTGAAACCGGTCATCTCGTGTTTTCAACGCTGCACACCCAAACCGCGCCCTTAACCATATCCAGAATTGTGGATGTTTTTTCCAGCGACCGCAGAAGCCAGGTCAGGCAGCAATTGGCAGGATCGCTGCGGGCGGTTATTTCACAGCAGCTGCTGCCAACAGCCGATGGGCAGGGCCGCATCGCCGCGGTGGAATTTATGCTGGATACGCCCGCCATCAAAAGCCTCATCCGCGAAGGCAAGGATCATCAGCTTTACAGTGCCATTCAAACCGGCCAAAACCATGGAATGCAAACCATGGATGCTGCCCTGGTTCGTTTGTGTCAAAAGGGGATTATTACAAGGGAAACCGCCATTGAACATTGTATTGAGCTGTCCGAGGTGGACAGGATGCTTCGGAACTGGATTTAAGGTAAGGAGAGGTTATGCCTGTTTATAATTACGAATCCTTCAACAAGCAGGGTGAATCCATCAAGGGTCTGATCAGTGCAGATAATGTTTCCGACTGTTTAAGCAGGCTCAGAGACATGGGTTTGACGGTTCTGGAGGTGAAGGAACAGAAAGCCTCGCAGTTTTCTGCCTTCTTTAGCTCTGAGAAGAAGGTGACACTGGGAGATCTGAGTATTTTCAGCAGACAGCTGGCCGCCATGATCTCCTCCGGAATCCCCATTACAAGGTCACTGTACACCCTAAGCCGCCAGACGACGAACTCAACCTTTAAAAGCGCTTTGGAGGACATCGCTAAGAATGTTGAATCCGGGATGAGTATTACCGATGCTTTTGCAGCCTATCCCAGGATTTTTCCCGAGATCTATATCGCCATGTTACAATCGGGAGAAATGGGCGGTATCATGGAGGTTACGCTGAAGCGCCTGGCCTCGCAGATGCAGAAGGAAAAACAGCTGAGGGACAATGTCAAATCAGCAACCTTTTATCCGCGTATGCTCATGGGGGTGGCCTTGCTGCTAACCATCGTCATGGTCGTTTTTCTGGTTCCGGTGTTTAAGTCCTTCATCCCGGAGGGTGCTGAAATCCCCGGTGTGACACAGGTTGTATTCAATCTGTCAGAATCCATCCGCACCAGGTGGTACCTTTGGCTTGGTGGTATTGCTGTGCTGGTTGGCTCAGTGATGGCCTTTGTGAAAAGCAAGAGAGGCAAAGTGATTTGGGACAGGATGAAATTTAAGATCCCCATTTTTGGAGAGCTGATTCAAAAATCGGTCATTGCCCGCTTCTCGAGAACCCTGTCAACCTTGATGGAGGGAGGCATTCCCGTCATTCAGGCCCTGCAGAGCGCAGGGCCTACTTCAGGCAATATCCTGGTGGCAGAGGCGGTAAAAAGCGCAACCATCAGTATTGAAGAGGGAAAAAGTATTCATGGGCCGCTGGAGGTCAGCGGGGTGTTTCCGCCGATGGTGACGCAGATGATATCGATTGGTGAGGAAACTGGAGCGCTGCCATCCTTGTTGGATACGATTGCAGAGTTTTATGAGGATGAGGTCAATACCATCACCAAAGGGCTCTCGTCCCTGATCGAACCGATCATGCTGGTAACGGTGGGGCTGGTCGTAGGCGGTATGCTGATTTCGCTGTACTTGCCGATTTTCTCGTCCATTACCTCATCCGGATACTAATAAATGAACGCCGGTTTGTCATCCTGAGCGAAGCGAAGGATCTTAAGAAATAAACGCCGGTTTATCATCCTGAGTGAAGCGAAGGAGCTTTAGAAAAGTACTGAAAAACGATGTATCAGAACACTGGGAGTAAAAAAGCATGGGAATCTTTACGAAATCTTCTGTAGGCATGGAGATTGATTCAAAGGAAATCAGAGTGGCATACGTGGAAGGCACCGCCGACAAGCCGATTCCCCGGGTGTTTGCGCGGCATGCGCTGCCCGAGGGAGTGGTCAGGGATGGAAAGGTAGCCAGCCCCGGTGAGCTGGCTACGGCTATTTCAGCGCTGTGGGCCCGGGAAAACATCAAAAGCCGGGATGTGATCCTGGGGGTCAACAACCAGGATGTCATCATCCGTTTTGCTGCGGTTCCAGATCTGCCAAAGGACAAACTGTATAACCTGATCCACTTTCAATCAACGGATTATATTCCCATACCGATTCATGAAATAGAGCTGGACTATTCTGTGGTTGGCAAAACAAGCAATAATGCCGGGGAACTGCTGAAGCTGCTGCTCGTAGCGGGACGCAAAAACATGCTGAACGATTTCATCGCAGCCCTTGAGGCAGCAAGGATGAAAATCACAGATATCAGCGTATCCATGCTGGCAGCGGTCAGGCTGGTTCCCGAGCAGATGCGCAATGAACCCATCGTGGTTGTCAATTTGTCCAACGACTTCGGAAATATTGTCATCATGAACCAAAACGAACCCGGAATGGCCAGGACCATTGCTTATCCTTCACACATACAACCGTCTTTGTCCAGGCTGACAGGCCAGGACAGATACGATGGTTATACCGCCCGTACCGAATCGCTGGAAAAGGTTTGCAACTACCTTGCCAATGAGATACGCTCTTCTGTACTGTATTACCGGAATCAGGAGCCCGAGCTGTTTTTTCAGCAGTATTATATCACCGGCAGCCATGCCCGGGACGAAGGCGTTCTTTCTGGTATTCGACAGCTTCTGCAAACAGATGTCTCCCTGCTCGATCTGAGCAGCTTGAAGCAGGCAGGCACTTTGGCGGGAGAATCCTCTTCCGATTACACCGTTTGTTATAGCCTGGCCATCAGCGGACTGGAGGGGTGACGAAAATGAAAATGATAAGCTTGCTGCCTTCCGAATATAAAAAGCTGAAGAAATCCGCCAGACAAAGGGAGTTTTTGCTTGCTGCCCTTGGAATTCTATGTATTGTGGCTGTGTTTTCCTATGGCATCATTAAAATCATGTCATCCATTCCCGGGGACAAACTGAGAATGCTGAAATCTGAAAATGAAAACCTGATATCAAATATACAATCCCTGGAATATTTGAATGAACGGGAACAAGGCATCCGCAAAGAAACCGACATCGCAAAGAAAGCAGTGTCCACTCAGCCAGACTGGCTGATGCTTTACACCGCCATCAGCTCCACACTTCCGGAAGGAGTTCAGCTTTCCTCTATCACCGCTGATCCCGAAGAAAACAGAGTTTTATTCAGTTTTCAGGGAAGCGCGGTTTCCGGAACGGTTCTGTCCTCATGGATGGATCAGATGAATGAGCTTGAGCTTTTTTCAGGTCTGAATTTGCTTTATGCGCGGTCCGATGGTGAAAACAGCGATTCGGTGGTTTTTGAAGTGAAAGCGGTGGCAGACAAGCTTCCGCCCTTCGAAATATTTGAGGAGGTGGCGGAATGAAAAAAAAGAACAGCCTTCAGCTATTGCTGATTGTCGCCTTTGTGCTGGTATCCGCCGTATTTGGATATTTAATCGTGAAGGAAGGGCTTTTGATCAGAAAACAATCCGCCGAAATATATCATATAGAGGCAATGATTGCCGAACAGCAGGTGCTGCTTCAGAAACTGCAGGATGCCCAGGCAAGAACATCAGAATATGAAGCCCATTTGTCCGAGCTTCAGAAAATGATTCCACAGGATCCGGATCAAAACCAGTTTCTGGTCTGGGTGCATCAGGCTTCCTCGGACGCTTCGCTGAAGCTGGCAGATGTTTCTTTTGAAACCCATACCAAGGAGGAAGGATACTCTGTCATGCCCGTAAAGCTTTTCCTGCAGGGGAATTATAACAACACACTGCAGTTCCTGTCCAGCCTGATGTATGGGGAAAGGCTGGTGCGGGTGGATGATGTTGATTTAAGCGGCATGGGTGACAACCTGAGCATTGAAATGAAGATCAATCTGTTTTATAAGGGCAACCCTTAAACAAGAGCCCTGGTATCCCTTTAGGATAAACCTATTACAGAAATCAGAGGAGTACAGCCTTGACACAGGAACAAAGAGGTTTTCTTGGAAACCAGCTGATAAAGCTTGGTAAAATAACGGAAGAACAGCTGGATGAAGCGCTGCTGCAGCAAAAAAAGCTTATTGAGCAGGGAAGCAAGGGGATGCTCGGGCAAATCCTTGTGGATATGGGCTTATGCACACAAGAGGACATCGCATATGCAATGGCGATGAAATCCGGATCCATGTTTTTTACGCTCAGCAATCATCCCATTGATATACAGGCGATGAACCTGATCTCGCCCGAAGCTTCGGCAAAGTACAAGGCCCTTGCCATAGGCTTTGATCAGAACCGGCTTCAGGTAGCCCTGATGAACCCCAATGATGTGATTGCGCTGGATGATTTAAGGATATTAACAGGCTATGAAATTCAGTCCGTTGTTGTGCCCGACCAGGAATTGCTGAATGCGATCAAGAAATATACCCAGGACAGCGTGGTGGATCAGGAAAAGGAAAACCAGAACGAGGCTAAGCAGGCAGAAGAGAGCCTGGAGGATGAAAAGCCTGCCGTACAGCTTGCAAACCAGATTTTCAACCTTGCCGTGCAGGCCGGTGCCAGCGACATCCATATCGAGCCGCAGGAAGTGATGCTGCGGGTACGCTTCAGAATTGACGGCGTTCTGCATGAAATCATGCAGCAGCCCAGCAGGGCTCATGCAACCTTAACCTCTCGCATTAAGGTGCTTGGCGGAATGAATATTGCCGAAAGACGTGTTCCCCAGGATGGCCGGATCACCTTGAAAATCGAAGGAAAAACCATCGATGTGCGTGTCGCCTCACTGCCCTCGGCATATGGCGAAAAGCTGACGATGCGCCTTCTGAACCGCAGCAGCAGGCTGATAACCTTAAGTGAGCTAGGTTTTCCGGAAACACATTTGAAAAGCTATATCGAAACCATCCAAAAGCCTTACGGCTTCATCCTGATTACCGGGCCTACAGGAAGCGGAAAGAGCACCACGCTATATGCATCTCTGGCAAAGCTGAATTCGGTTGACAAAAACATCATCACCCTGGAAGACCCGATTGAACGAAGAATGGATGGCTTAAACCAGATTCAGATGAACGCCAAGGCCGGAATGACTTTTGCATCAGGGCTGCGATCCATCCTGCGAAGCGATCCTGACATCATCATGGTCGGGGAAATCCGTGACTTTGAAACGGCAAAAATCGCCGTTGAATCCGCGTTAACAGGGCATCTGGTGCTGTCCACGCTGCATACGAATGATGCGGTGGGCGCGGTTTCCAGGTTGGGTGATATGGGCGTGGAAAGATATCTCACCTCATCCGCGCTGGCCGGTGTGGTTGCACAGAGGCTGATGCGCAAGCTTTGCCCGAACTGTAAAAAACCCGAAGTGCTTTCACGGGATGAAGTAATGAAAGCAATCCCGGATTTTCCCCTTGAGGATGACGAGCAGGAAGTAACACTGTATCAGCCCAGAGGCTGCATGCTTTGCAATCAGACCGGTTACAAGGGCCGTATGGGCATTTACGAGTTCATGAGGGTGGATGAAACCATTCAAAGGATGATTATCACAGGAGCTTCATCCAACGAGCTGTTGAAATATTCTGTGGCAAACGGTATGATTACCATGCGAATGGATGGTTTAATCAAGGTAAAAAAGGGTATAAGTTCATTACAGGAGTTATTACGTGTGATGATTTAGCAGTGAACGTATTCATCGTATAACTGTAAAATCAGGAACGATAAAACAGGAATGAATGAATTTTATGTGATCCCCCGATGGTTTTTGATTTTAAATCAAAACAACGGCAATGAATCAGGGGATTTTGGGCATTTCGAAAATGCCGATGCAAGGAGGTGAGCTTCATGCAAAAAAGATGGATGAGTAACGAAGGCTCTGCGCTTCCCATTGTTTTGACTATCATGGTTATTGTTGTTATATTCAGTGTTACTGCGCTGACCATCGGTTCCGCCAGCATGAAGCAGGCTGAAAACCAGGAACTAAGAGTTCAGGCGTATTACATGGCGCGCTCCGGGGCCCATGCTGTTGCTTCGCTCATTCTGAATAAAGCAGAAACACTTTCCGAAACAGACATGAATACTTTCGTATCGAATCTGAATGGTAAAACCAGTGAACCCTTTAATCTGGACGGTACGGGCGAAATCAGGGTTACTGTCACCAGGGATGACTCGAAAGGGTTGTTGGTTGTTTCGTCAGAGGCTAAAGTGGGGGGCATTTCCAGAACTGTGGCAGTGAACATTAATGTTAAGAAAGAAGGCACTGTAAGTACAGCAGGAGATAAAGTGCTTTTTGCAATGTCCGGACTGAATATAAACAATCTCACAACTATCGACGGACCTATCGCAATTAGCGAGGGCTCTTTGCCAAATCTGAATGGGATAACCTCTATATCGGGAACCGTATATCTTGCGCCAGGGATGGATGCATCCATGATACCAAGTTATGTTCTTGATAAGTTTCATGGCTCTCCCAAGACGGCAACCCTAACCGAAAAACTGGTTTTCCCAACTGTAAAATACCCTGATTACCCCGCACCACCAAGCCCAAGCTATACAGTTTCATATGGTAACAACGATTATGTCTATATTTCAGGTGATGAAGATATTAACATCGTTACCAAAGAATTTAGATTGTACAGTGATTTAACGGTTGAAAGAGCTCCAGGGAAGAAGGGCGTTTTAAATCTTTATATAACAGAAAAGTGCACATTGGATGCCTCCATCATTGCTGATCCAAAGCATGTTAACATTTATTTCGGGGGCGATCCTTTAAAACTGAATGGTAAGTACCAGTTGTTTGCCACGCTTTACTTAGAACGAGCCAATTTAGAGATAACAAATAACTTCGAGTTTACCGGTTATCTATACTCCGGGGGGCCTAGTATTGCAATTGGAAACAACCCGGTTTTTCTCGACGCTTTAATTTATGCGCCCAACGCAAACGTAAATATGAACAATAATGTTACTTTTACAGGTTCTATTGTCGCGCGTTCCCTGAGTATCGATAAAGGTGAATTCACATTTAAACAGATGGAATTTCCGTTTGAACTCGAATCCGGGAGTGCGCCGGGAACCACATTGGGCAAAACCACATATACCCTTGGTTTATGGCAATAGAAGGAGGGACGATGGCTATGAAACATTCTATTCAGTTATATAAAGATGAAAAAGCGATGACCATCGCTGAAATCATTGTTTCTGTTTTCATACTTGCGCTGATCGCGGCGATTGTCCTTCCCGGGCTGCTTTTTGGTTATCGGCAGGTGCATGATTCGGGAGAGAAAAGCTCCGCGGTGCAGGAAGTGCAAATGGGCCTGGAGCAGGAACTTCTTGCTCCAAATGATGTAGACCCAACCATTCCGCACCTGCAAATTCAATTCGGCAGCGATGTTTACACAGTGGAAGGAAAGCTTATAAAAAAGGAAGTGGAGTATGATAGTGCAAAAGGAAGCACGACAGAAGCAAAGGTATTCATTCCTGATTAACCGATCCCATTGTGATATGGGTATCACCCCTGCCAGTTCGCAGCGCCCGGCAGCTTCCTTGCCGATAATCTTCACAGGTACCACCCCCTTGAACCTGCAACGCGGCAGCCGCCCGACCAACAACAAGCTCCGCCGTAATGCAGGACTTACTCTGATGGAGCTTGTGGTTGTAATGGCATTGACGTTGGTTGTGCTTGGGCTGGTTTACTCCTTTTTTCATTTTACCAACACTTCCTTCGTAAAGGGAGGAGACAGGTTTCAGCTTCAGACCAATCTAAACATAGCAAGCAACTTTGTGATCGAGGAGCTACGGAATGTAACGGAAATCGAGATCGTCACGGCTCCATTTACGGATGATACATCACAATACATCTATGTTGAAAGCAAGGTACTCAAACACAGAAAAACCGGAACAATAACCGATAAAAGCGAGGATGTCTTTAAAAGTGACTCGGATTTACTCTTTACAATAAGAAAAGACAATACAACAGGAAGATATTATGTTAAAATTGATATATATGGCAACAGAGGCGATGAAAATTATTCTCTCAGCACTGAAATTCTGTTGAACAATATCAGCAGTGCAACGGAGTCGAGCGGCTCCGCCATCCGATACAAG